>JGI12383J13903_1000002_pt1 | contig 273509 bp, 219 predicted proteins | sample Passage237B_FD_13903 | JGI IMG/M metagenome (IMG submission 13903)
TAAAAACTTCGCGACTGGAAACTGCATGCGAGTGGCATGCAGGGGAAAAGGTGTAACCCATGTTGCCGGTTTAAAGTGTTACCTATGTTCCGGTTGCACAGGGCATAAGCAAGCCCTCCTTGCTCATACCATAACTTGTGCAACCCATGTTCCCGGTTTGTTACCTATGTTCCCGGTTTGCACATATAAGCTCCCTCTCCCTCTGGGAGAGGGTAGGGGTGAGGGCGTATGTGGGCGTGTTCGGACGCAGGGCAAATCAGTTCGTATGATTGGAGGGCTGAGAATTCAGTCTTTATCGCCCAACTGGCGAATACCAAACTCGGTAGTGGTGACTTTGTTTTTCTCATTGGCAATACGCAATTCCCGGTTGGCTTTTACACGTTCAGGATCGATGTAGCCACGGCTGTGATCCAGGTGAATCACAATGGCATTAAAGCGGACGTGTTTGGGTTTGATGCCGGAATTAATGAGGCGCACGCCAAATTCGCGATCTTCTCCACCCCAGGGCATACGTTCGTCAAAACCGTTCACCTTAAGCGCATCCGCTTTCCATACCGAAGCGTTGGAGCCTTTCAGATTGCATTTGGTGGTAGTTAGATGATTGAACACTTTTGCCCAGCTGGGATTTAGGCCGATTTTATAGCTCTTGCGCCAGAAGCTGAGACCGTGCTCGCGCAGCCAGGAGACACTGAAGCAGCGACCGCTGAAAATATCGTCCTTGGTAATGGCTTTGCTGGTTGACATAGGCAGCTTGAAATAACCACCTGAAAGGTAATGTCCGGGGCGCGCTTCTTCCGCGTGAACCTGAAGAAAGTCGCGCCGCGGAATACAGTCGCCGTCGGTGAACACCAGATAATCGTAACGCGCCTGGGTTATCGCCTTATTTAGAATTCGACATTTGCGAAAGCCTTTGTCCTGCTGCCAGACGTGGCGGATATCCAAACCCGTTTCCACACGCATGCGATTTAGTAACTCTACGGTGCGCTGATCGGAGCCGTCATCGGCAATGATGATTTCAAAATCCTGAAATGTCTGGCAGCTGTAGCCCCACAGTACTTTCTCCAGCCATTCGGGAGAGTTGTAGGTGGAAATAATGACGGAGAGCTGCATGAAGTGGCCTTTTGTCTCAGATCGAAGACGCGATCGAATTATTTAAAAGCTTTCCGTAAAAAATTTTCCAATTTATCCAGTTTGCGCAAAACGCGGGAGCGTTTGAGCGGGTGGAAAATCCACGGCTTGCGCAGCACTGGATCAGTTTCCAGGTAATCTTCGGCGATGGGCACTTGCGACGCGGGCCGGTTTTTCAATTTTTCGACGTCCGCATCGGTCATATAACGGAATTTATACAAGCCCGACTGATTGAGCTTTTCTGCAATTTGAAATGCTAGGGTTTTCTTTTTATTGCGGTATGCCGGTGCATTGGGAAGCTGCATGGCGACTGGCGCGTATAGATATCCCATCTCGTGGAATTTATCTTTCGCCTGCAGTTCATTTTGATATTCGCCCGGAATAAAGCGCCAATCCACTTCTCTCAGTCTTTGTCGGGTTGTAATTGAAATGTCGGAGTAATAAACGCCTGCGACTTCGATGCGACTGCGGTGATGGCAAATATAAACGCCGAGTTCAGGGTGGTAGATAAAGCGATCCAGGGTGCGCTGTTTGGTAATGCGCTTTTGGAAAACCGGCGCTAAAAAACCTGCCCGAGGATTTTGCGCGAAATAATTGTTGATAAATTCCAAATCGTTTTCAGTGATTTTGCGAATCAGCTGAGCATCGTCCTGGATGAAAAAAATCAGTTCATCATCGCTGACGGAATCAATGGCGCGCTGCATATTGGTATAAAGCGCGCCGTGCTGGTCTTTCGATTTTTTATCTCCCATGGAGCGCACTTCGTGCCGCTTGGCGATATCTGCCAGAATTTCCCGGGTTTCCGGATCGTTGCTGTCGTCATCGTAAATAATGAGCGTGGAATTGGCAGGTGCGCAGTGCTCGATGGACTCGACGCAGTTTTTCAGCAGGGGTCCACGATTGTAAGAGAAGAGAAAAAAAATCAAGTTGGCCTCTTGATAGCAATACGGCTAAATATGAAGGCGCTGATTGTAGGGATGTGCCCCGCGCAACTCAAGGTCACGCGATGCGCGTACTCAGGCGCTTTCTCACCCACCGGCGCCAGTAAAAGCGTTTAAAAAAGCGCAAGCGGTCAATGACTTTATGCCGCTCACATGACAGATTGGACTTGAGTTTGGTTTCCTCCGGGTGCTGCACCAACATAGGGACACATACGCGTGCGCCAATCTCTGTAATGTCACCCGGCCAATCTGCGGTGTGGTCGATGGGACGGGAGTGCTGCAGCAGGTACTCGGCACCTCGCCGCGATACAACATAGGCGGCCGTCATCCAACAGGGAAGTAATAGGCGGTAGGTTTTGAAATGGCCGAACAGCGGACGTTCCGAAAAGCGCCACACATAACTGAAGCGATGGTTTAGCAGAAGCAGGTCGTAGCGGGTATAGGCTTCGCTTGATAGTAGCCGCAAGAGGTTTTGGTCTACCTGAACGTCGTCTTCCAGAATCAACGCGTGGGGATGGCCTTCGGATAAGATTTTTTCATAAATCAAGGCGTGAGAAATGGCGCAAGCGGCTTCGCCATTTCCCAATCTTCTGCCGAGGCGAGCAGCGGCTTTTACAAAATCGACCCGCCTGTAATATTCCTCCGGCAGTCCATTGCGGCCGTCCACGGCATTAAAAATCTCGAAATCCAAACCGAGGGCACGCAATTGCGCGACTAAGCGCGCGCGCCTCTCCGTGTCGCTTGCCAAACTCAGGACGTAAATTTTCATTGCAAAACTATGCACAGCATGTGACTACGCACCCTCCCTTTTCTTCCGGGCGCCACCAGGAAACGCCGCGGATTTTAGCAGAGCTGCGGAGCGAATTTGTAAGAATATTTAAAGGAGAGTGCGGGACGCAGCGAGTAATTGGCGCTCTAAATCGATTTTGGCGCGGAGATAATGACTAACCTGCAATTCTCTCTTGGAACTGAGCTGTTCGCGGCAGGCGTCGAGATCTAAATCGCTGATCAAGTAATTATCGCTTTCACCAAGATGGTGCAATAAATATTGTGCCGCTGCATAAAAAACGTCGTGTTTAAACTGCTCCCATGCGAATAGCTGTTGTTCGCAATAAAGGTCGTATTCAAATTGGCCTTGATCGTTACAGACAACCCGTGCCCGCAGATCGAGTCGTCCTGGTTGGGGTGGGATAAGTCTGGGAATCACTGACCAATGGCGTCCCGGTTCTTGGTGCAGTTCATAAAATTCGATTGGGTGAACACCAAAATCCACGTTGAGAGCTTTGGTGCAGCGTCGCAGTGCTTTGCGAAAAAAAACATGCAAGTTACTCAACAGATCGCGTGCAGATGCATTTTCTGCCATGAACTGCACCAGCGAGCCGCGTTCGTCGGATACATAAATATCGATAAAACCTTGTTGGCGTTGGAAGAACACTTGGATCGCATTGCCGGAAACGCGCCGCGCAAGCGCTTTTAATGGGTGATCATGCAAAGCGGCGCTGTCGACCACTATCGGGCTGTAACGGCTTTGACCTTCACCGAGGTATTGCATTAACTGCGCAGGATCTTTGTGGTTGAGCACAACCAGTTTGGCGCCCTGAAATTGCAAGCTGTAATAACGCGGGCCAAGACAGAACACGTAACGGGCGGTAGGTGGCTTGCCGCCGTAATAACAGGCACACACGTCGTGAAACCAATGGCGGACTCTATGGGCGATTAAAGCGGTTTGGGTGGTACCCAGGCAGTCGATTTCCCACTTTGGTGGTGACTGGTGAGTTCCAGGTAGGCACAGGGCGACGTAGGCGTGGAGCGCCTGGATCAAAGCATTGCTGCCTTCGAAACGCTCGCAGGTGATCTCCTGCCAGGAGTTGCGCACGACCAGATCGACACTGGCAACCAGATTTTCTTCCAGCGCGCCATAACATAGGGGGTCGCTGTTGCTGCTCAGGCGATGCACGTGAGTACCATAGGGCGACGGTGTTTCCGCGGCGACGTTCAGGAGCAACAACACATGGGTCGGAGCTGCGGGACGTTTAAAGGCGTCGCGGCTCGGCGCTGCCATGGGTAACGGCAGCCATTGGCGCAGGCGCACAAGCGTGCGGCGTAATTGGCTCTCTCTGGCGGAAGGAGCTCGGCTGGCATCCAGGCGCACATGTCCAGCCGCAATACCGTTCAGGTAACTCCAGAACAGAAGTTCCACCGGACTTTGACTTTGCCGCAGCAATACCTGTTGTTCGCCTTCCCAGGCGTGAAGCTGCCAGACGGGTGGTTCGTTTTCCGCGCGCTGCTCGACCAGAGCCAGCGCGGGTTCACTCAGATCTTTGGATATTCCTGGATTGATCCAATCCAGTTTGCCGGGGCGGCGTTCAAAGGAAGCCTGAAGTTTACGTCCGAGTTCATTTAATTCATCGGCTGAAATCGCGCGTGCTGCGCGACTGCGCTGGGCGAAGTCGAGCAGCATGCCATAGCTGCTATTAAGAGCTTGCACCAGCTGGTTGCGCTCTTCCTTTACCCGCAGGGTCTTCCATTCGCCGCGTTGATCGAGCATGCGCATATAGTCGGGGGTCCAGCCCCAGTCCGCGACCAAGGTTTCCATTAATTCATGTTGCCAGGATTTGTTGCGGGGCGTGGACGCGCGGGAAAGCGGCTTGTTGACTTTGAAGTACAGACACCGGCGTACAAGATCCAGCCGGTTCATATCCCCCAGCTGGGTCAAATAGCGTTCGATACGCCGGTAAATCAAAACGTAGGGGTCGAGCTCATTGATATGCAGATCCCCTTGATACAAATGCTGTTTGTATTCCAGCGCGAGGGGCGTGATGTTGGGGTAGTCGTGAACGTAGGATTCCAACAGCAATAATTTGAGCACCGATTTGTAGGGCGACGAGATCGCTTTATACAGCTGCCAGATACCGGCGCCGATGAACTCACCATCTGGAATTGGCGCAACCGGGCCGAAGTCGATCACCGAGTTGGGGCGGATAAACCGTTTGTTGACCAGCTCGTGGGATTCCGCGTTGTAGTCGACTTCATGCGATGCCGGCACGAACCACCAGAGAGGATGGCGTCCGGCAATATGCAGGGCGGTGCGATAAAACTCGTCCAACAGCAACAAGCGCTGGGCGCTGCCGCTGGATTCCGAGTCCAGGCAAGCCAGCTGACCGGCACGGAATGCCTCGCAGTCCATCAAAAAGATATGTACATCCAGGCGTAAGGTTTTTGCCCATTTACTGATGCGCTGACATTTTTGCTCCAGCTCCGCCAATGCCGTGCGGGACAGGCCGGGGCGGTGGCACAGCCAAATGTCGAAATCGCTGTGGCTGCTTTGCGCCAGCGTTCCAACGCTGCCCATCATAAAAATGGACCAGATATCCTCACCTGAGTACTGACTACTCAGGAAAAAGCTGCGCGCTATGGCTTTGCCATAATGAATATCACTTCTTCCGGGTTTAAATCCGCTGATTCCGGCAGGCGTATTGTGGCTGACGAAGCCGGGCAACATGGGGTGGTTGCAATGAAACAGGAGGGGCAAAGCGCCCAGAAAAACGTCTTGCTGGTGGTCGAGTGCAATACGCGTGCGCCGCAGACGATCGTGATTGATTTGCAGAAATCGCTTGCGCACCGAAGCAGGGCTTTGGCGTTCTACGTCATGCGTCATTGAGCCATTGCGTCCTGTATGCGTTGCAGGGGAATCATGGCCCACAGAAGTATTGCGTTCCACCGCTTGGTGAAATGACATAGGGGTCGCTCGATTTCGTCAGGGATTCTGTGCGCGGCAGGCCGCATTCGAAACACGTGAACGTATCTGGTTTTGTGAACACGTCCAGGTTTGATAGTAGCAGTGGGTCACGAGCCGTGCCGTGGCTTAGGCAGGCATAGGAGAAACTGATCTAGAGGTCTGGCGATTAATAACACACATCGATTGCCTATTGACTTTAGTTAACAATCGATTTGATCAAAATTAACGCAATGCTAAACAAGACCAATTGCAAAAAGGATGCGTGTCGCATTTTTTGCAGGACAGGCGAAAAAGACAGTGATACCTTACGGGACCTTAAAGTGAGGCTTTAACTGGCGCACTTGTACGGTTGATTCCGTTGGGCCAAGCCCGCTGGTGATTACAATAGATAAAAGACGGAGATGCAAAATGTCCACAGCCGCTTTGTTTTATAAAAACGTCACGCCCGTCAACAAAGTCCGCCATGCGGATTGGTCGATCGTTGGTTCCAATACGTTTGAGTTTGCAAAGAACATCCACTCGGTGCCGCTTAACGCCATTGAGTTTCCCAGTGCCTGCCACGAATTCACTATCGTTTTCGCCAAAAACAATGACGGAGTGCTGCCGATCGCTGTGATGGGCGTTCGTGTCGGCGAAAATCTCTATGTCACTGCCGAAGGAAAGTGGGACGCGACCTATTTGCCTGCGTTTATCCGCCGCTATCCTTTTATTTTTTCCACCTCTGACGAAGGCAAAACCCTGACTCTGTGTATTGACGAAGAATACAAAGGGTGCAGTCAAAATGGCGAAGGGGAGCGTCTGTTTACTGAAAACGGTGAAAATTCTCCGTACCTGAAAAAAGTCGTGGAGTTTTTGCAAGAGTATCAAGGTCACTTCCTGCGCACCCAAGCGTTTTGCAAAAAACTGGAAGAGTTGGATTTGCTTGAACCTATGAGTGCACAGTACAAAGCCGCTGATGGTCGGGAAGGTTCGCTGAGCGGATTTTTTGTCGTCAACCGCGACAAACTGAAAAAACTCAGCGCGGAAAAATTGGCCGAGCTTGCGCAAACCGACGAACTGGAAATGATTTATTTGCATTTGAGTTCACTGGGTAATCTGCGCAAAACAATTGCCCGGGTAGGTCAACAAAATTCTGCTAATGCGTAATCTGCATTGAGCAATAAAAAAGCCCCGTAAGGGGCTTTTTTATTGGGCCGTATTTTACAAATATCTCGACCAGAGCAGTTTGGCACCCGAACCGGGAAGCGGAGTGCCACAACCCACTGTGCAAGGTTCTGCGCCCATCCAAGGCACTTGACTTGGCGAATACCAGTCGGTTTTTGTGTCGGTGTAGAGTTTAAGATCAGCGTCAGTGATATTTTTAACAGCTCCGTCGGTTCGCGCGGGCCCCTGAACAGAGGCGGAAACATAACCCATAATAGCGACATTGTTCCTTACGGAGAGATATCCCCCTGCCAGGACAATTCCAAATATATTGGAGTTGTTTTTGATATAGATATCACCACCACTGTAAGTGATGTCGTCACCACCCAGCTCGTTATCTGACGGTCGCACACCGCCAGCCGCTAAGGCGATATTACCGAGTTTATGGGGAATATAAACGCCATCTGTTTTATTGCATAAATTGGTTGGAAACTGATCCTTGAATCTGTTTTTATAGGTAGTGAGGTGATGGCCCATTTCGTTGTTATTCAAGCCGGTTCCAATGACTTCGCAAATTTCCTCGTAAGGAGTTGTCCTTTTAGTCTCGTCTCTGACTGAATCGGAATAAATAACCGGCTCTGCGCCATAGTTTACGGCAGCACCTCGGTAGTGATTGCTGGTGGCGATATTGCCAGTCGCCAAAATTGTGCCGTTATTATAACCATTGCTGAAAATCAAACTGCCGTCAAACCACCATATCCCAGGAGCTATGCCAGCGCCTTGGACCTCAAAATATCCTTTTGATGGATGAGTGCCAGTAGTCAAATCCTGATAGGAGATAGAGGCTGAGGCGTTCTCTGCCACTGTAAAGCTTTTGAATGAATAAGTGAGGCACGCCTCACTTGGGCTTTGCCCAAGGCATACATACTTATCGGTTGGTGTATCATCATTACAATCGCCGTTTGACTTTAATTCGCGGCAAATTTTGTGTCCATTTGCTACGTAGTAAATTCCATCTTCCAAGCCATTGATATTGCTTACCCGCACCTTTATTTTTCCTTCGACATAGCTCACCACGTAATTGGCTTCTGCTCTAAAAGGATAAACGTCAACGGCCAGGGTAGGCATAGTGAAGGACGAGACTGGATTCATGACGTCCACCTTGACTCCCGCATTCTGAATAACGGTTTGTCCTGGCTCCAGTGGGGGCAGTAGCTTGGTACAGGCACTATCTATAGTGCCGTTAACGGCAATTTTGGTAAATCCGTTCCATTCTTTGTTCTCACAATCAAAAGTTGCTTCTCCGGAAGCCGTGACCAAAGTTGCATTTTTGGATTTGTTGATGATTGTGCGGACAGACCAGAGATCTGTAATGGTGCCTTTATAAGTCGAGTTAATGGTCACGCCGCCGCCTGCACTAACAAAATCATGGTTGCCGCTATTATCTACTGTTATGTCGGATCGGCTGCGCATGCTCATGGTATTGGTGCTGGCATTATGAAAGACATCGCCATTAGCAGAAATCAGAGGCGCTTTCGCGGTATTTTGAAGCGTTACTTTTCCTTGGGCTTTAATCTCCGTAGCAGTCGCATCAGTACCACTTAATTTGACATCGCCATTTGCATGGATGATCCCCAGCTGTACTGAATTATTGGATACCACAGTGACAGAGCCCGTAGCATTGATGCCTTGCAAATTCGAGATATTGGCATTGGTGATTTTCACATCGCCTTTAACATTAATCGTCAAGGGCTTATCGAGCACCAACCGGCTAGTCAATTCCAAGTCGTCATTAAAATTCAGTGGCCCTGATAATTCATACTCCCCATAAGAAGGAGTCACCTCATAAATAACTCCCACCGCAGCAGAAGCGTGCGCTGCATCCTGCACATTTACGATGGTCGCTTCTACGCGATATCCACCAGTACCCGTAGGATTCACGCTTTGGACATTGGCTTGCATAGTGCCGTAGCCCGTTAATTCGATTGGGTAAACGCCTGCAGTCAATCCATCAACACCTTTAGAATCGAGATAGCGACGAAATGCTTCTACGCCAGCCCAAGCACCGGTTTGTGCATTGGTCACCGCATGCACCGCTATATGTTTTTCCTGCGTGCTGCGAATGGAATGCATCATGCCAATCGCTGTTGCGGTCAACGCCACACCAATCAGCACCACAATCAAAATGGTTGCAATGCCCCGTTGGGAAGACGGGCGGGAAGTTTTAGAAAAAAACAACTGACGTTTCATACAACACCTGTAGCGATCACGGAGACGCCGGATAAATATTGGGTAAACAGTATTTATATTCGTTGGCAGTCATATCTGCTGCGCCCTGCAGAAATGCACTACCGGGAGCTGTTACGGTTAATACAACACGATCTTCGGTTGCATCGCTGAGTGCGCCGTAGGGATTGCAAGGTTCTTGAGTCAAGCCATAACCAAACATATTGGAGTAGGTATCTATGTAATTATCGAGACCATCACCGTCCAAGATGCGCCAGCGGCCCAGCACCGCGATAGGATTTGCTGTCTGCCAGGTCAAACTGTCTAAAGCGGTAACGCCATCGCAGCCGCTATCGACTTTGACGAGTTTTAATACGCGAAATACACCGCCGTTGGTGTCCTCCTCTTCGTGAAGGCCGCGGCATTGATAAGTCGATCCGCTATCGGTACTAAATCGCCACAATAATTGACGTTTTCCCGTTTCTGGCTCATTGATCACTATATGGTTGAGAGATGCGTTATCAATACCAAACCCCGCACTTTGCACTTCCAGTTGCACGGTCAGCATGGCACTGGCCAGTTGACCGTCGTGATTGGAGTCGAGCTTGCTTTCGGTGGCGACCTGAATCAGATTTTTGTACAGCGTCAAACTACCCAGCATACAAAGCACGGAAATCAATAAACCGATCAGCAAGCCGACAAGGGTCATCCCATCCTGGTGTGAAAAAGAAATAGTTTTCATGCGTCAGCTTCCACTACCGCCCACAATCACTTCGCCGCCCAATACATCGCTGGTAACCGAGATATACAGGGGTTTTCGAATATCGCTAATGGTAATGCCACCGATAACGGCTGTAGTTAATCCGCTAGCATCGCAACCGAAAACTTTGGTTTGAATGGCGCTGTCATCGACACCAGGCAGCTTTACGGAAGGTGGCGTCGCACAGATATCGATTCCACCTGTGCCATTGTTCAGCAACAATGCTCGCATCTGATTAACCGCGATTTCCTGCAAGCGCATATCTTTTTGTGCGACCGACATTTTTGAAGTCACGAAAACCACACCCATACCGATAATGGCCATCAGCACCAGGCCGATCAGTGATTCAATTAAAAAATCGCCACGCTGCCGATTTATTGAAATCTTTTTGCTATTGGATAAATGCATAATTTTAACTCTGCGCATAATTAATGCAGTGCCAATGGATCTTCGCCATCTAAGGATAAATTGGATGTAGTGGCACAAGCGCTGCAACTGCCGCTGGTGGTCAACAAACCTTTGTTGTTGAAGCACACGCAGGAAAAATCATTGGAATCCACTTTTACGCTGATGCCTTTGTGCAACTGCGCCTGCCAAAGTTTTGTTCCTGCAGCAGAGGTGCAGGATGGCGCTGCACCAGCAGTACCTTCGAGGACAGTTAATAAATTGGAGTCGGACAGGCAGATTGCCGTCACCGGACTTTCTCCCGTTGCGGCCATATGATTGCGCAGCGCCGCTGCTTTAGCGCGACCCACTGCTTGTGTTAATTGCGCTTCTGCTTCTATACGTTTGGCATCTGATACCCAGTTACCTGTGAGAGGCGCAGCGACTAACACAACCAGTGCTATCACCGCGATCACGATCATAATTTCGATCAAAGAAAAACCCTTGCTCATAACCAGTCACCAGTTGAGCTTAATGAGCAGCTTTCGATTTTTCTGACATTGTCTTTGGTAATTGACACAACGCAACCTGCGACGCCGGTGCCAGTTTTCCCTTTGGCCACCAATTTGTAGTCGGTTTTGGACGCAACATCCTTATCGCTTGCGAAATCGAAATCTTTGGAGGCGGGCTGCCAGCCTTTAAATTCTGTTGTCAATTTATCAGTCGTGGTCAGATCCTTGGTATTCTCGGGATAAGCCAGTTTGCGCTGATAATAATTGGCGAAGTTCAGGTTCAGAGCGATCAGATCTGCCTGCGCAGTTTTGATTTTTCCGCGGTTGATATAGTTGTTGTAAGACGGAATCGCGATTCCCGCGAGAATGGCCACTAAAGCGACCGCAATTAGGATCTCTATCAGGGTAAAACCGATCTGCGAACGCATATTCAGTTTTGTCAGTTTCAGGTATTGCATGGGCATCTTGTCCGTCCAGTTCGACGCATGGAAAGCTTCTGTCAAGAGGTTCTCGGCTAGCCTTTCACGGCGCCTTTTTTGGCGTTTATTTGGTTAAAAAAAGTATTGACGTAGAGTCAGACACAGGCAACAGATGGTGATTTATGCGCCACAATTATAAAAATATGAAAAACCCTCTAGATTGGTTATTGATCACCGTACAAGCCGCGCCATGTCTAGCTTTTCGACCAAAAAACCTAGCGGATCTTAATTTTTGATAGGGGTAAAAAAGGCGAAAAAGACCCAATCATGTTGGGTAAAAGTTATATTTAATAATAATTTCGCGAGAGCTTTGCAACTTTAAATAAATAAAAGATCTAAGACTGTGCCCAAAAATTGCCAGACAGGCGGACCCTTTTTGGGATAAGTGGAGAAGGCTATTTTTTGGCAGTTTTTACTCAGAAAATTAGCGGAGATAAGCGGTTGGTAAAGCGGTACGAAGGGACAATTTTTCTTATTTTCTGCCGGGATAAATGGTCATTTTTTCCGTTAAACGGCGTAAAAACCCCGCCAGTTGCGAGGCATTCAGCCTCAACTATGCTCTATAAGTAGTCAGCGCCGCGCAGCATACGGTTGCGAGCCCTTGCATGAGTAAGGGGTTAGGCCTTTTTCACGCACTGGAGCAGTAGTTGTGGTAAGTCTGAAACAGTCCAAGCCGATCCTTATTATTGATGATGTGGCGGACGAACGCAGAGCATTAGTAGAACAATTGGGGAAATATCGCGACGAATTTCCACGAATTGTCGAAGCCGACAATATTGCAGAAGCATTATTGCGGATTCGTGAAGAGGAACCCATTTGTTGCCTGATTGGCGCTGGCGTTACACGCAATGAAGGCTTGGCATTGCTCCAATTAATTCGCCACGATTATCCGGCGGATGTGCTGTCCGTTATAGTCGTGACCGACCCTGAATGTGAAGACCTCGCCGTTGATATGTTGCACCACGGCGCCCAGGATTGTTTGATTCGCGACAACATTACGCCGACGCGACTTTACAGTGCGATTTGGAATGCGATGCGGGCGAGCGATCTCTATAAGCAAGTAAAACATCTCGCTCACTACGACTCCTTGACCGGTTTATTGAATCGCAATTTATTGATGAACCGCCTGGAGCAGGCGCTTAAACGCTGTGATCGTTACAAACAGCGCTGTGCGTTACTGCATCTCGATATAGATCATTTTAAACCGGTCAACGAAACCTATGGTCATACCGTCGGTGATGAGTTATTGCAGGCCGTAGCAGAAAGAATTCGCAATCATTGCCGCAACACCGATAGCCCTGCGCGAGTTGGCAGTGATGAATTTTTGATTTTGCTGGAAAATGTCGACAAAAACACCGGGCGGAAAGTTGCAGATAAATTATTGAAAGCCCTGGAAGCACCGTTTGAACTCAGCGGACATGTGGTACAGGTAGGCGTGTCCATCGGAATTTCCACTTATCCCGACACTGCTAAAAACGCAGAAGAATTAATTAAGCAGGCAGATCAGGCGTTGCGCAGAGCAAAGCAGGAAGGTATTGCCAATTTTGTGGCCTTTTCCGAGCAGCATCGTCACCAGTGGAATCGCCAACATGTGTTGGAAACCGAATTGCCACGAGCCATAATGCGCGGCGAACTTTCGCTGGTTTATCAGCCGATTGTGACGGCAGATTCTTTTGAATTAAAACGTCTCGAAGTCTTAAGTCGCTGGCCGCGTTCGGATTACACCGTGAATGCGCTGGAATTAATGGAAATGATCGATCGGTTAAATTTGACCGAACCGTTTCATGAGTGGCTTTTTAATACGGCATTTGCCCAGCTAAGAAAATGGCGCAGTGAATCGATCAATCCAGATTTGTGTTTGAATATCCCAGCCAATTACTGCTATCACTCGGCGATTTCCAATTGTGTTCTCAGCGCCCTGCAGCGCCATCAGGTAGATCCGCAAAAAATCGAGTTGGAAATTACTGAATCGACCTTGATGCGCTTCCCGGATAAAAGCGTCCGCGTGTTGCAAGGCTTGCATGATGCGGGCTTGCGTATTGCCGTCGACGATTTTGGAACAGGTTATAGTTCCATGGCGTACCTGACCAGTTTTCCTTTGGATACCTTAAAAATCGACCGCAACTTTTTTCTCGCGGATGTGAATAAGGATCGCAATCGCAAAGTGATTGAGGCGATTACCGCCTTGGGCCACAGCTTGGATCTGGAAATTATTGCCGAAGGTGTGGAAACAGATGTTCAGTTGAAATTGGCGAAAGAAGTCGGTTGCGACCTATTGCAGGGATACTACTTTGGTCGACCGGAATTTCCCGGAATCAATTGGGAAGATTACGCGAAGCACTTTTCACACATGAGCGTACCGCGCTGAACATCAGCGCGGTTTACCACTATTTCAAATACTTTCTTATCCCCAAAAAAGCCATCCGAAAAGAAGCCCAACTACAGCGCCAACGGCAAAAATCCAGAGACTATTTGAGTTGCCAGATTCCGCTTGACTTGGCCGTGTAGGTTGGATTGTCGCCTGGGCTTTTGGTGTTTGTGTTTGTTGCAGGATTTTGCGGGTTTCATCTGGCCGCAAAAACACGGTGCTGGTCGTAACCGGAGGGGGTTCGGCTGAGGGTGGTGGTTCCGAATCCGGCAGAGCTTCTTCGCTCAATTTAACCGTCAATGCGAATTTGCCGATGCCGATAGTGTCGTCGCTGGTCACGGTCGCCTCTTGAATCGACTGGCCATTTAGGAAGGTGCCGTTGCCGCTGTTCAAATCGATCAGCTTTACCTCGTTTCCTTGCCGCAAAATTTTTGCGTGGGTACGGGAAATGCCGGCGTTGTCCAACAGGACGTCACATTCGGAGGATCGACCGATCAGAATCTCGGTTTCTGTAAAGTTATACCGGTGCAGTTCGCTGTTATTGATAGATACCACGATGTGTAAAAACATAAGCCCGTCCGCTGCCAAGTGGGTTTATTGAAGCTGCAATAAGAATAAATGCGTCATTATAGCGAGCGCATTGAATGCCGAACCAGTGGATATGCGCATTTTTCGCCGGTATTCATGGATTTACATGGGGTGATTGTGTATTGGAACCTGCAATAACAGTGCTGCCAACAGAGTTGGCAATTTTATTGATGGGTAATTTCTTGACTGTTGTCACGAAAACGCCACTTAAGCGGGCGTTTTTTGTCTCTGGCGGTAAAGGCGATAGATGGTATTTAAATTGACAATGATTAATGTCGATTCCAGCAGTGTTCCTCCCAGAGAGCCGACAATAATATTGTTGGTCAACCAAAAAATTGCCCCGAGCAAAAATGCCAGGCGCATGCGGATGCCACTTAAACAAAAAACGGCGTAGGTTCCCATGCAGGAGCCGAGGATCGCAAACATATCCGTCCAGTGGTCCCCCACCCAGATCCCCAAAATAATACTCAGCAGCATAAAAAGATAAGCCAGCCGGCGCGACTTGGTGCGAATCGCCAATCCCGTGCGGGCGACGGACAGAAGTGAGCTGAGACTAGCTGTCCAGGCACCAAGCAAGCCGTAGTGCAGCACGTTGTTGAGCTGCAGTAGCAGCATCATGATTTTGAGCTTGCGGTCATCGCGCTGGTAAAAACACAGAATTCCCAGTGTAAAACTCAATAATCCGAAAATTTGCGCTATGTTCAGTTCGAACATGCGTAGCCCAGGTCATACATAAGTGTCTCGAAGAGGGTCATTGGACGTTGCTACAGCGGGCGCCCAAACAGCATTTGCAGGAAAGTATTGCGCACCATCGGGCTGTTGTCGCGCTGAGTAAAAAATTTTGGTGTCTCGTCAGGCTTGGAAATGTTGATTTCAATTCCCCAAAGCGGGACAAGGGAATGAGGCAGCATGGCATAACGTCCATCGCCAATGCGTTGTGGGTCGTCCGGATCCTCTATCAGCATGCCATTGGTCAACTGATAAAAGCGTTGCAAATCCTTATAAGCCCGCGATTCTTTTGGATAAGTGTTCGGATCGAACAAGGCGTGGCTAGCTCCCTCATACCACATGGCTTCGCCAAAGGGCGGTAGGAAAACTGCATTCGCGTATATCTGATTCTGATGAACTACCAGAGTGCGCCACAACAGCAAGTTGGCTAGCGTCGGTTTGACTTCGATTCGAGCATCCATCATCTGGCGTTCGGTAGCCCAATTTTTCGCAGTTTGGTGGGCGCGCTTATGCTGTAGGCCACCAAACGCAACAAGATAGAGTATGCCGGCGAACATGCCGTATACGGCCGCGGGCTTTCTCGCCAAAGAGAATATCAGCGCAATGGCAAGGACTAGCGTAAATGCAGGGTCGATGACAGCCACTATGCTGAGTGCCACCGCCTCAAATGGCAGTGGCCAAAGTAGATAGGTGCCATAGCTGGTGCAGGCGTCGAGCAAGCAGGCGCTTACATAACTCGTTAATGAAATGCTGTAAGCACGTAACTGAGTGAAGTGGTTGCGCCATAAAGGCCATAACAAAAATGTGGCCAAAACGGCGCCCAACGGAGCGAACAAAAGTGAATGGCTGAAATGGCGGTGGTATTCCAGCACCAATAGAGGATCTTCCGCGCTGCGAATAAATACATCCAGGTCGGGCAAAAGCGCAGAGATGGCACCGATTGCGGCCGTGCGATAGCGCGGACTTTTTGCGCGCAGGGCTGATGCACTCAGGGCTCCGAGAACAGCGTGGGTCAAAACGTCCATCAAGACTCCAAAACAGCATGATCAAAGAATTTAATCAAAGTTTTCGCCTTATATCGTAGTTTTCTACAGAAGAAACGCGGTTTATTCAGGTGAAGCGAGTGTCGTCAAAAAGTGTGTTGATTAAGCAACGGCTTACTTCATCGGACGCGCCCGTGTAATACTTCACAACTTCTCCTGCGCTTCCTCTCTATAATCCGCAGATTCGCGCGTCCCTTGATCGCAGGAATCACTCACGGCTTTATTCTCTACTTCGGGGAGCTTATCGTGGCTATAGATTTTACCCCTGCCAAATTTTTTACCCAGGAAACCCGTCATCTCCGTGTCCAATCCAATTTGGGCACCAACGCATTGTTGTTGCGGCGTTTCAGTGGTGTGGAAGGCATATCCCGCTTGTTTCATCTTGAGCTGGATTTACTCTCGCATAACGGTGCCATAAAACCGCAGGATATTGTGGGCGACAAAATCGGCATTACGATTGAGCCCGAGGGAGAGTCCAAGCGCGTTTTCAGTGGCTTCGTTAAAAGTTTCCAATATTCCGGTTTAGAAAAGAGAGGTCTCTACTCTTATAAAGCCGAAGTAGTGCCGTGGTTCTGGTTTTTGGGCAAGCGCACGGATTGCCGGGTGTTTCAAAACCAGACTGTGCAGGAAATCGTCGAGTTTATCTTTAATGAGCTCGGCTTTTCCGATTACGTGTTTGCGCTGATCGAGCAGCATCCAAAAATCGAATACTGTGTGCAATACAACGAGTCGGATTTGGACTTCATTAGTCGCCTGCTTGAACATGAAGGAATCTATTACTTCTTTGAGCATCAAGAAGACAAATGCATCATGCATTTTTCCGACGACGCCTCCCATTACACCGACTTGTCGCCCCGACTGATTGAACACAGCTCGGGTGTTCGGCAAAAACACTATATTCGCCAGTGGCAGCATCTTTATCAGTATTGCTCCGGCGCCTACGCACAAACCGATTTCAACTTTGAAAAATTCAACCAATCGCTACTGACGGAAACCCCGACTACCATCAAGCTCAAAAACAACGCGAATTTTGCGCGCTTTGAGTTTCCTGGCAGCTATCGCGAAAACGAACAGGGAAGGGTGTTGACCAAGCTGCGTATGCAGCAAGAGGAAATGAACTACGAGCGTATAACCGCCGCCAGTAACGTCAATACGCTGGAAGTCGGCAAAAAATTTACTCTCAAATCCGATGAAAATGAGGCCGATCACGGCAACACCTACGTCATTACCGAAATTCGCCACTCGGCTTATGACCCGAGCTACCTGAAAAGCGAAAATGACGAGCCGCCATATACCAACCATTTTGTCTGCATTCCGGCGAGTACCACTTTCCGTCCGGCGATGGTCACGCCGCGACCGCGCATCGATGGTGTGCAAACTGCTGTGGTGGTCGGTAAAGCAGGGGATGAGATTTACACCGACAAATACGGCCGCATCAAAATTCAGTTTCACTGGGACCGTTATGGTGCCAAGGACGAAACCAGTTCCTGTTGGGTGCGTGTGTCGACACCTTGGGCCGGTAATAAATGGGGCTCGGTGACCATTCCGCGTGTCGGTCAGGAAGTGATCGTAACTTTCGTCAACGGTGATCCCGATCAACCTCTGGTGATCGGCAGCCTTTACAACAGTGCTCATATGCCGCCTTATCCTTTACCGGAAGGCAAGAGCATGATGGGTATGAAATCCCGCTCTGTTAAAGGCGACGGCGGCAGTTATAACGAGATGGTGATTGACGACACCAAAGGCTCGGAAGGCTTCCGCGTCAACGCGCAGAAAGATTACGACATGAAAGTGGGGAATAATTCGAATACCCACGTTCTCAATGATCACACTGGCAAAGTGGACGGAAATTCCACCACTACGGTGCAAGGCAATTCCACCCATACCACGCAAGGTAACGACAGCTTTACTGTCAACGGCAATCGCACTGCAACCGTTGACGGCAATGAAGACAGCACCGTGCAAGGTAATGCCACAGTGACGGTAGTGGGAAATAAAGATGCGACCGTCAACGGCAATACTACGTTTACGGTTGGCGGTAATGACACAGTTGCTATAGGCGCAAAACAGGAAGTTTCCGTCGCAAGCAAGCAAACCATTTCGGTTGGTGCGGATCAGGAAACTGTGGTGGGTTCCAATCAAATGGTTCAGGTTGGCGGCAAGCAGGAAATCTTCGCCATGTCACAAACGGTGGGGATTACTACTGATGCGTCGCTCGGAGCAATGAAAATCACTCAGGTTGGTGAAACCGAAATTACACTGGCGGTAGGTGCGTCGGTTATCACGCTTACGCCGGCGGAAATCAAGTTATCCGTCGGTACAAGTTCGGTCACCATCGACATGTCAGGCGTGTCAGTACAAGGTCCCAAAGTCAACCTGAATTAAGCCTGAGGAGTACGCATGGCTCAGGAAAACGCGATTCAAAAGGAAGTGGAAAAATTGGCGCAACACTGGCAGGAATTTACTGCCGGTGATCATGCTATTTTACATTGGATGATCAAAGCTACCGATATTGCTCTGGCAAATACCTTCGTCCAAATCAAAGAGCGCTTCGATCAAAAAAACGGCGAATGGTTTATTCAATTAACCAACGAATTTGTCGAAATTAATTCTTATGCGGGCGACCTTGCAACCGAGCTGAATAGATTGATGGAGGAGGGGCTTGCACAAGAGTATGAAGAACTTCTGGACGATTGGAAGAAAATCAACCTGAATGAAGCGCAAAGTGGCTTTCATGCACTTTTTATTGTGTGTGGAGAAATTCTGCGCTTATTTGGCAAAAACTTCGAATTTCTGACCCTGGTCATCAGTCCTACCGCAGTCAAAAAGCCGCAGGAATATGCACGGTGGTGGGCGCTTGCTTGCCAAATCCGCCGCGACTACAGCGAGTGGGATCCCAAACTCAAGCTGCTGGTATTGGACAAAGCGGAAAAACCCTTTTTGGCCGAAACTTTTGCGGATAATTCTGATGTGGCACTCAGCCAGACCCCGCCGCTGGATTTTAACGGTGCTGCGCGCGCTATAGCCGAGCAGGCCAACGACGGCTCGGACAGCGGGCATTTTCGCGTACACCTGCTGGATTTGAACAACGCCATTACTGAGCAAAATAAAAAGAAGGTAGAGCAAGCATCCGTAGCCGCACTTGCCATAGCAGAAAAAAATCAGTGGCTTGATATGTGGACAACGGTTTTGACGACCCGTGCGGCCGGCTGGCTGAACTTTAAAATGTTCGATCAAGCCATAAAAGATTATCGGCTAGCACAACAGGTGGCAGTTCGCGGAATCGAACAGCAGACGCCCGGCTGTGACAAATTATTAATGCAGGCCATGTTATTCGAAGGCACTGCCTATTTTATGGCGAATTATTTTGAGCATGCGGCGCAAGCCTTTGTCAGCGCGGCGAAAAAAGCCGAAGAATTAAAAGATGCCTGGATACGCCTGGAAGGTTGGCGCATGGCATCGCTCAGCATGGAACACCACAAACAAAAGGATATGGCCTGGCAGTACGCCAGTCAGGCATTTGCTGTTGGTCGCGAAATGGCAGACGAAGAACGTAAACAATCGACACTGGCGTTTGTCGGGCACGCAATGTTGCGCATAAGTCCCAATAGCCAAGTGAAGTCAGAAGTCAAAAATGCATTCGACCGGCTTCTCGGCGAGGAATGGTTGGAGCAAGTGGAGGCCGTCACCAAATGATGCCTGTCATCAAACATTTCGACCCGGTAATGGGGATCGATATTCATATAGTGACACTCCCAACAGGTGTGCCCACACCCATGCCGCATCCGCATATCGGCATGATCATTGACCCCATAGATTACATTCCGATTTTGGGTGCGACTGTGTTTGTCGGCCCCTTACCGCGCGGTCAAGCGGGAACCATGGGTAAAGCAATTCCGCATATTCCCATGGGTGGGCCATTCATAAAGCCGCCGATGAATGAAGACGAAATTTTTATGGGCAGCACCCTGGTTTGCGCCGATGGTGAACCCTTAAGTTATACCGCGCTGCCTGTTTTGAGCTGCCAGGAAGTCGGCACAATGGCACCGCTGCGGCCTGATAAACCCAGGTGCACATTTGGCATGGTGTTGCCTCTCAGTATTGTGCTGGGCATTCCATTGGGGCGACCTGTTCTTGTCGGTGGTCCACCCACTATCAGTTTGCTGGGGGCGGCTTTTGCTTTTTTGGGGCCAGCGCTTTCCGCATTCCGAACATTTCAAAAAAATAGCCAAAAATTTGCAGACCTGTCCGCCGCATTGCGGGGCCGCGCTGACAATCTTTGTGCGAATTTGAAAGTGCCAACCAATATCCGTAACAAAATCAGCGATGCCATCTGTTTTGTCACGGGGCATCCGGTCGATATACCTTCCGGCAAATTATTTACCAAAGCGCTGGATTTTGAATTGCCGGGGCCAATTCCGCTGAAATGGCAGCGTATTTGGTACAGCACTTCTATATATGACGGCCCCCTCGGTCACGGTTGGCATCACAGTTACGACTTGGAATTAATGGAAGATGACAAAGTCGTCGCCGTGCGTATGACCGACGGTAGGCCCGTCGCATTTCCCCGTCCACCAATGGGTGAAAGCTGTTTTGAGCGCAATGAACGATTGACGCTGATCCGGGATGCGCGCGGTTACGCATTGGATACGATCGGCGGTTTGCGTTACCGCTTTGAAATCAGCAACGTTCAAGAAAGGCGGCATAGACTTAAATTTATCGCGCAAAAATCCACAGGCGTAAAAATCCAATTTGAATACGACGGCAAAAATCGCCTACGCCAGATTATTGATAGCGGCGGCCGCTTTATTCGTTTGGAATACAATGCGGATAATCGCCTGCACAAAATCTTTTTGCCACATCCCGATACCCATAGGGTTGAGGAGTGGGTATGCGCTCTGGAATATCACTATCGCGATGGCGAATTGGTGCAGGTAGACGATGCGATGCAACAACCCTGGAAATACGAATATCAAAACCATCTGCTGGTCAAAGAAACCTGGCGCAACGGCCTGAATTTCTTTTTCCGCTTCGATGGCGATGACCACAACGCCCGCTGCGTTGAAACCTGGGGTGATGGTGGACTTTATTATCGCAAGCTTACTTACGATCTCGAGCGCAATATCACCTGGGTGCAGGATTCCCTGGGGCATGTCACCGAGTACCATCACAACCTCGTCCTGCCGCATAAAATTATCGATCCGCTCAAAAACGTTACACGGATTGAGTACAACGACTACTACCAGCCCGTATGTGAAATTAATGCGTTGGGTTTCAAAAAGAAATACGAATACGATGAATACGGCAACATAACAAAGATTATCAATACTGATGGTGCGACCATCAGTATGGTGTATGACCAAAACCATAACTTGGTACAAACGGAGGACGCCGTAGGTGGCAAGTGGGAATATAGGTACAACAATCACAACCGTTTGATTGAAGAAGTCGATCCGTTGGGCAATAAAACGTCTTATGGCTACGACGATACGACGCTTATTTCGGTTGCTGACGCCAACCAAAACCAATATTTTCTCCACTACGACCAGCACTTCAATCTGTGCAGCATAGTGGATCAAAAAGGGACGGAAGTAACTTGGGAGTACGACAGTCTGGGTCGGCTTGTCACTATTACTGATCCTCGCGGCAACAAGCGAATATTTCAGCACGATCTGCTTGGGCGAGTGACTCAGATTAATGAGCCAGACGGCAATGTGCGCCGTTTGCAGTACGATCCTGACGACAACATTATTCGCGCACAGGATAAACACTACGACGTTCAGTTTGAGTACCAGGGGTTGGGCCGCATGGTATCACGTAGCCAGGCGGGTACCACGGTTAAATTCGAATACGATACGGAAGATCAACTCAAAGCCATTATCAATGAGCATGGCAAAGTCTATAAATTCGAGCTTAATCCGCTGGGAAGAGTTATAGCCGAATACGGTTTTGATGGTCTTACCCGTAGTTATTTGCGCGACGCCTTAGGCCAGATTAGAAGAGTGCAACGACCGGACGGCCGTTATTCGACATTTGGTTACGATGCGGCTGGACGCATCACAGAAATTGTCCATTTCAACGGTGAAAGAGAGAAATACGAATATCGTGCCGATGGCGTATTAATTAAAGCCAAAAATGCCGTTACTCAATTGGAATTTGAGCGTGACTTAGTCGGTAATATTCTGAAAGAAGTTCGTGATCAGTATTGGGTGGCTTCGGAATACGATGCGCTGGGTTACCGCACACGAGTTTCTTCGTCGTTCGGTTTCGAGCAGAAAATTACGCGTAATAGCGACGGCCAAGTTACCCAGGTTTTTTGTGGAACGTTAGAGCGGCCGGAACAGTTTATTACTCAATTTGCCCGCGATGATATCGGGGTCGAACTGCAGCGCACTATGCCTGGTGGTATTCAATCGCGCTGGCGGCGGGATAGACTTGGTCGACCTATTCAACAGGATATAATCGGCGGACAAAAAACGTATTCCAGCAAAACTTACGTCTGGGGTTTGGACGATCGACTTAGCAAAATTATCGATGCGTTGGGGCGCGAAACCATTTTCCATCACGATGCCTTAGGCAATCTCGCAGCAGCGCAATACGGGCAAAATCATTTTGACCTGCGCATGCCGGATGCGGTGGGCAATCTGTTCCGCACCGAAGCGAAAAAAGATCGGGAATATGGACCTGCAGGACAGTTGCTCGCCAAACACGATAAAAATGGCACAACGCGTTATCACTACGATGCCGAAGGCAATTTAATCAGCAAAATTGAGCCTAATGACAAAGTCTGGCGATACGAATGGAATGCCACTGGCTCATTGCGCAAGGTTATTCGTCCGGATGGCAAAGAGGTTACCTTCGAGTATGACCCATTGGGCCGACGAATCAGCAAAACCTTCAATGGCAAAATCACCCGCTGGGTTTGGGACGGCAATAATCCCTTACACGAATGGGTTGAGTCTGTCCAAGTCGTAACGCCACTTAAATTAATCAGGCCCAATAAATCCGCAGAAGCCGAAATTGCTGCAGATCAGCGACAAATCGCCTTGCAACCGCTGCAATCGCAAGCGCCGCCGGTGGTTCCGCATGGCGATGAAAAAAATCCTGCAACCTGGTTATTCGATCCCGAATCATTTGCCCCCATGGGTAAAATGGTTGATGGACGCTATTACCCCATAGTCACCGATTATCTCGGCACGCCCGTGGCGATGTTCGACGACGCAGGTAATAAAATTTGGTCCGCGGATATAACTGTTTGGGGAGATTTGCGTAATCTCGAAGGCGAGCGGCAGACCTGCCCGTTCCGCTGGCCGGGGCAGTATGAAGATGAAGAAACGGGGCTCTATTACAACCGGTTCCGATATTACGATCCGGATGCGGGACAATATGTTCGTCAGGATCCGATTGGGCTAAGGGGAGGCTTAAAATCCTACGCTTATGTTGTAGATCCCACTGGCTGGGTCGATTCGTTGGGGCTGTCTGGTAAAAAAAGCTACTCCGTCGATTCTGATTTAACCGACACGGATATTGCCAAGGGGGTTTTGGTTGACGGAAGTTATGTTAAGAATCCAACAGCGCAAAATCTTGCGTCAGCGATTACGAGTTCAGGAAAGGTGGGAGGTAAAACGACCAATGGGCAATTTATGTATGTAATCGATCAAAATGGAGAAATTATTTTTGGAACAAGAGGAAAGGATGCTTTGACTGGAATGACATTGCATATGCCTCATCCGACATTGGTCGGAGGCCAAAATCCACAGGTACTAGCAGCTGGTATGATCGATATTAGAGGAGGGAAAATCTACAGTGTCGACAACGTTTCAGGCCACTTCAAGCCAGATGCAAGTTCGTTGAGCGTAGCGGAAGACGTCTTCAGAGGATCTCTTCCAGAGAATGTATTCCATAGAGATTTTCAGGGCTTTCTGCCTTTCTCGGGGTGAATATGTCAAATTCAAGTACTGTGATCTCGAAGATATGGGGTGTATTCCCTTGGCACCCCGAGCATGGTCTTCACCATATCTTTGATGAGGATGTGTCTTTAGCCAACCGGTATTTGCCGACTTCTTGTGTATTTAAATGTGTTGGCAGGTGCGGTGATTACCTTAAATTAAACTATAAGACGTTGCATATACGCGTTAAACCGGATTTGTTCCAAGAAGTTTCCGGGCCAATCACGGACATTGGAGGAAGGGTTAAAGTGCTGACGGGATCAGCAAAAGGTAAAGAGGCAGTGATTGAAAATCTAGCTTGGCATTTCAATAAGAAGGAAATTATCTACTCCTTAAAAATTGATGGAAAGTTGAGTTCTCGTCAATATTTTGCGAGTGATATCGAGTTGCTAAATTAGTAAATGCAGAATTTGAGGAATCTAAAAATTCTGTGAGCCATTAAGCGTGGTCCATATGCTCGCTTCATATGATTTATATCCTAGCGAGGCGGTTATGCACGATATAAAGACGATGCGCGAAGAATACTGCTTAGTCTATGAGGATGACACACTAGTTTTGAATGGCAAACCATTCACTGGTGTTGGATATGCTGAATTTCCAAATGGGAAACTTAGAAGGGAAGTTACTTACGTTGACGGATTCCCTCTCGGCCTGTGTCGTGAATGGTATGAAAATGGGCAATTAAAAAAAGAGTGGGTTGCTGAGCGAGGCGTGGCCCCGTCCAAAACCACTGAGTGGTACGAAGACGGCAAAATAAAATCAGTGTGTATTCGCGAACATGGTATAGAGCTTAAGTTTCAAGAATGGTCTAGCGATGGGGTTCTAATTGTAGAAAGAGCTATAGAGGAGGGGTCTCCTATGCACCGCGTTTTATTAAGAATGAGAACGTTAAAAAAAGGAGTTTAAAAGCTTTCTTTTAACGCGGTTCGTACAGCATGATCAGCTTGCCGAATTGTTTCAGGTAGGCGATATTTTGGTGAGAGTTGCAACGTCCATTCACACGCAGACATTAATGAAATGCGATGTCCTATCGAAACAAAAATTGGTTTGATTCCGGACTGAGTTCTCAATGCGCTCCCAATCACCTCTCCAGTTGTAGTGTCAACTAGAGGTGCTCTCGCACCTCTAGGAATATCGGGTTGAGGATATTCCCCTATTAATCGACTTTTACTACATCCGATAGTCGGCACATCAAACAATACTCCTAGGTGGCAAGCTAAGCCGAATCGACGAGGATGCGCGTAACCTTGTCCGTCGCAGAAAATTAAGTCAGGTGTATGACATAACTTCTCCAGTGCGTTTATAAGAGGAGGAAGTTCTCTGAACGAAAATAAGCCTGGAATGTAAGGGTGCTGGGCATGAGCTTTGGCTGTCGCCGTTTCGATAGGCTCCAGCGTGCTAGCTTCCAATATGACTACTGCGGCCATTAATTGCTCGCTGCCGGAGGAATAGGCTACATCAACACCAGCGATAAGTTTTATTTCATCAAACTGATCTTCTTTTATTACTTTGGCCGCTAGTTCTTGTTGTAGCTTTTGAGCTTCTAACTCAGTTAGGGCCCACGGATGATTGATTTTAGGTTTCATTTTTGATGATCAGGTGATTTTGATGCGAAGTATTACGTGATGTTAACTCCCCATTTGAGGTGAGTTCAAATCTTAATAAGAGCTTTTGGTGAACCTTATGCCGTTAGAGCTGCGCAGCACTTATCCCAGTACAAAATTTTTATCTTCTTCGCTGGTGTTAAGCGCAGAAATGGTGCGGAAAGTCTTAAACTTGTGCTAATCAACTTGTACTGCTTGTATGGTGTGCTGAATCTGTAAAGGCTTCTGAGAAGCAGAAGAACGCGAGGAATATATATAGAGCCCGCTTGAGCTGAAAGGTGGGGTAGATATTGAAAAGGCAACCGAGCCACCCCGGTTGCCTTTTTCATTTCTAAAAACTTACTTCTTCTTTTTAGCCTTGGCTTTCTTGGCAGCTGCTTTAGCTTTGGCAGCGGCTTTCTTCTCAGCGGCTTTGATTTTCTTGGCATCAGCGGCAGAGCGCTTTTTCTGCCATGCAGCTGTGAACTTCTCTACTGCTTTGGCCAGGTCTTTCTCAGACTTGGCTGCCAGTGATTCTTTGAGCTTAGCTACTACATCAACAGCTACTACTGATTTTTCAACTTTAGCAGGAGCTTTGGCTGGTCTGCCAGCTTTTGCTTTAGCTGGACGGCCAGGCTTTCCAGCTTTTGCTTTAGCTGGACGGCCTGGCTTTCCAGATTTTACTGCAGCAGGTTTAGCAGCAGCGGCGGGTTTGGCTTTAGCGGGGCGACCACGCTTTTTCGCAGTTGTCGCTGGCGCTGCAGCGGCAGTAGAAGCTTTGGCGGGACGACCGCGTTTTTTTGCGGGAGCTTTAGCAGTTGCCATTAGTGATTCCTCTTTATGGATCGGTAAGTCTCTGTTGGTTATCAGTCAATGCATCCAGAAGCGGTTGCATCACTTATTGCCTAGTGCCTACGCTCGGTCTGTAAATCTGTTTTACCGACCCTGCTTCCCGATTGAGACAACTTTCGTCGCTCTATTTCGAGAGGCTGGCAAACAAAGTGAGACAGCTTCCCTTCGTGCGTTCTTTATTTAAGCCTTTTCAACAACTCAAATGACCGGACCGCTGGTGCATTTGGGCGTGAATAGTATTTTAAACAAAAAACATTTGCACCTGTTTTTTTTATAATAGTGCGTGACATTTATTTCTTGCAAGCTCACGAAGCAAAAAAATGAAGTTTTTTTGTACTTCGAGGGGTAATTTTTATGTGTAAACGCCGGTTTAACCTTTTTTGAGACGTCCGGAGATGTGATTTAGCTCAAATGAGTGGACGTTTTTACCTCTCGGCGGAGGTTTAATTTGTTGCAGCCCGCCTTCAATTTGCGGAATTGATCCTCTCATGCAGCCCTTCCTCCTTTAAAAACCTATTTGGATGACAGACCGAGCGATAAAACCAGTGTGTGCTTTCCAACAAGGTAAGTTGCGGTTCAGTCGCTTGGGGGTTACGAGTTTCAACTTGCTGAAAAGTGTTTTGAGCCAATAAAAGAATGTCTCAGTGCACAACAATGGAACTTTTTGAGAATTAGAGCGCGCGTTCGAATCCAGAATAGGTTCGTGTTTTTGGTTCTTTTGGATCAAATCCGCCTTTATGGTGCAGCTCTGCCTTATTTATAAGATGAAGATTGCCTTTCACCGGCTTTGACGGTGTCATGGACCGGGTTTTACATCGCGTGCAAATTGTTTGAGCAGGATTTTAGCGAGAGCTTTGGTTGCTGGACCGGCGTGAGAAGCGTTGGTGGTTACTAGAGATAAGGGTACATTTCGCTGGGCGCCGATTTCCAAAGGCAAAAGAATTAATGTCCCTTCTGCAAGATCTTGCGCAACACGGTGTTCGGGTACAAAGGCAAATCCAAGCCCGGATCTTAAAATATCGACGCTGGTGGCAAAATGACTAACCGTCCAGCGCTGTTCGGCGCCCAGCCATCCTGCATCTTGTTCACGTCGAATACCGCTATCGCGTACAACGATCTGCCGGTGGGTTTTCAATTGCGCTTCGCTGATGCTTTTTAATTTTGCTAGCGGATGGGATTTGTGAGCAACCGCGACCATCCGAATGTTTGTTAAAGGATCGGCCAAAAATCCTGGGGGTACTCGCGGGGCGATGGCGAGATCGCACTCGCGAGATAGGATTGCCTCGTCGGTTCCTGAGAGTGATGTTTCCAAAACCTTAACCCGCGTAAGTGGGCTTAGTAGAGAAAATTCCTGCAGTGCGCAGAGCACGTTCGGCATTGGCGTGACCGCATCGGCCACAAGTGTAATTGTGCTTTCCCAACCGCTCGCGAGATATTGCGCCGCCAGTTCAGTTGCGCACGCCTGATCCAATAGACCTGCCGCATATCGATACAAAGCGTTTCCTGCGGAGGTTAATACTGCTTTTCGTCCGTCCAATTCCAGAACCGGCGCAGGAAGTAATTCATTCAGTCGGGCGATGGCATAGCTGATGCTCGACTGGCTTTTATTAAGCACCTCTGCTGCGCGCGCAAAGGAACCTTCATCTACCACGGCTTTAAACGCGGCCCACTGCTCCAGGGTGATCTTGGGAATCGGAGTGTTCTTATGCATGGTCAGAACCTATCGAATTTGTCGTTCAATAAGAGTAAGTTTTTGAATCCATTCATCGATAGTACACCAATACACTGCTCTCCATAGACAAGCTGAACGGGAGAACTCAAATGACCAAGATATTGCAATTAGAGACCAGTGTATTTGGTGAAAACGGTGCGTCCAGCAGGCTCAGTCGCACGCTGATAGAAAAGTTAGCGCAGATTTACGGGGACGTCGAAATTATCCGGCGCGCCCTGGCGAGTGAACCGCCACCGCATTTTTCTGCCGAGGTGATTACCGCGCTTAATACTCCGGCGGAGCAGCGTAGTGAAGAGCAAGCGCGCCTGACTCAGTTGGCGGATGATCTTATTGCCGAGCTGTTTGCGGCGGATATTTTGGTGGTTGCGGCACCTATGTATAACTTTGGTATCCCATCAACTCTAAAAGCCTGGGTTGATTATGTCGCTCGTGCCGGTGTGACATTCCGCTATACAGAAAATGGCGCTGAGGGGTTGGTGACAGGGAAAACACTTTATTTGGTAACCACTCGAGGCGGCATTCACAAAGGATTAAAAACGGATGGTGCAGTGCCTTTCCTGCAGACCTATTTTGAGTTCCTGGGTTTTACGGATATTCGGACACTGTATGCGGAGGGATTAAATATGTCGGGCAGGGAAGAGCAATTTGCTAGCGCGCTGGCGGATATTGAGCGGTTGATTGCTGCTTAACAGATGGCTTGCTTCTTAACAGATGGATTGCATAAACAAAGGATTGATAGCGAAACGAAATAGATTGATAGTGCAATTTATATAGATGGTGAATTGAAAGCCGATAGCACAACGTCCTGTTTAGACGTTGATTAACCTTGGAGGTCAAAATGAACATACGCAAACCTGTGGAAATGATCAGAGGCAGACCCGCTTCGGATGGTGCAGGGGTAAAACTCTTGCGCGTTTTTGGCGGACCTCAGCCTGAGCGTTTCGATCCGTTCTTAATGCTCGATGAATTTGGCTCCCAAGAGGCTAGCGACTATATCGGCGGATTTCCTCCTCACCCTCACCGAGGTTTCGAGACCATCACCTATATGTTGCGCGGTAAGATGGAACACCGGGACCATTTGGGTAATGTCGGCTTATTAAATGATGGCGACGTGCAATGGATGACGGCTGGTCGAGGCATTATTCACTCCGAGATGCCGCGGCAAACCGAAGGCATGATGCGCGGATTTCAAGTTTGGCTGAATCTTCCAGCGGAAAACAAAATGACGCCTGCGCATTATGAAGACGTGCCCGGAGAGAAATTGCCCCGTTTTCAAATTGGCAACAGCGAGATTGTTGCTCTGGCCGGAAGCGCGGAAGTCGCCGGCGTTAACGTAAAAGGCTATTTCGAGCGCCCGAAGACTTTGCCGATCTACTGGGATATACATCTGGCTGCAGGTGAGAAGTTGCAAATCGCAGTTCCGGATCAGTACGTGGTGATGTTGTATGCCTATGAAGGAAGCGTGAAGGTCGCGGAAACCACATTGCAGCCGCAACACTTGTTGCGTTTAAGTCTCGATGGTGTTGTGGAAGTGAAAAATGACGGTGCTGACGAAGTGCGCGTGTTGTTGCTCGCTGGCAAGCCTCTGCGTGAGCCTATTGCGCAATACGGGCCATTTGTCATGAACACACCGGCGGAGATCGAGCAGGCGATTGTGGATTATCGCAATGGGGTTTTCGGTCAATAGAAGTCGGTTGCGAAAATCGCGAGCAATAAAAAAGGCGGGGAGACCCGCCTTTTTCGTGTGCGTCGATTCGGAATTTATCAGGCGCTTTTAGAAATGCGCGCTTCCTGTTCTTGCATAAAGTCGACCCAGATATCGTGAGCCTGGCGCAAAGGCATCATCTCCCAGCAGTTGGAGGCGAACAATTCGCGCAGCAACTGGTTGTTGAGGCGGTGACCGGAGCGATGGCCTTTAAATTGGCCGATCACGTAATGGCCCGCCAAAGCCAAGTCGCCGACGGCGTCGAGGAATTTGTGACGGACGAACTCGTCGGCGTAACGCAAACCTTCGCGATTCACAACGCGGTCGTTGGCAATCAGGATGGCGTTGTCGAGCGAGCTGCCGCGGGCCAATCCGCGGCGTTTCAATTCCACCAAATGTTCCTCAAAACCGAAGGTGCGCGCGCCGGCCACTTCCTCGCAGAATAATTGCGAGGTGAAAGGCAGTGACAGGCGCTGACGGCCGATCAAGCGCTGTGAAAAGTCGATGGACATGTCGAGCCATGGCACAGCTGACGGCAAATATGACGCGCTGGCTTTGTTTTCAGTGACGCCTACGGGGCGGTTTATGACGATGACTTGGCGTTCGGCTCGTTGTTGCACAACGCCAGCTTTGTGAATCAATTCGATAAAAGGAGCAGAGCTGCCGTCCATGATCGGCACTTCTGGCGCATCGAGAATCACGCGCGCGTTATCGATACCTGACGCATTGAGCGCTGCCATCAAGTGTTCGATAGTGCTGACGCGAATGCCGTTGGCATTGCTGATGGTTGTAGACAGCTCGGTATCGCTGACCTTGTCCCAACGTGCTAACACAACGTTATCGGTATGGGTTACATCGCGGCGGACAAACTCAATCCCGGTGTTTTCTTCCGCAGGTATGACGGACATAACAACGCGCAGACCGGTATGGAGGCCGCGACCCATGCAGACGAATGAATCCGCCAGCGTTTGTTGCTTGAAGGACAAGTCGGTATTGGCAAAGAAGTCGCTCACATCAAATCTCTCGGTAGTTGCGGCGATCTGCCGCGGTAATGCCCCGAGGGGTAGGGGCATTTTTTCTGAGTATGTGGATAGTTTTAGACCAGAGCGGCTTAACGTGAGCTGAATGGTGGAAATTTGTTTGCAAATGTGATGAAGCGCGGCTTCTGAGTGGGGGGAGGCCTTTGTGCTGAGCTTTGGGGGATAGGCTCAGCGCTCGTCTCGCCTTTCAGTGCTTAATACGTTTATTCAGTAACGACTTTGTAAAGCAGAAGTTCCGGGTCATCCATATCGATCAGATGTCCCAGCTTGATTGCCCCTTTGCCAACTAGTGGATAGTACTCATTATGGATAAAGACACTATCGGCGCGGCCTGGGCGCACAAAGGTGCCGTTGGTACTGGTGTCGAGCAGGCCGATCTGGTGGTCGCGCATCTGCAATACACAGTGGCGGCGGGAAATGGTGTCGCCGCTGATGGCGAGGTCACAGTTCTCTTCGTCCCGCCCTATATAAAAAGGAAGGTCTTCTCTTTTTATGACGAACAGCTTGCCGCGGTAAAAAAGTTCAATACGAACAAATTGAGCTATGACTACTTTGGCGGAATCAGTATTTAAACGGGTGGCGTAAGTTTCGTCGTTAGTCATGAGGTTCTCGATTGCATCTGCAGAGGCACAAAACCGGGCGCAATTTTGCCACGGCGCCTGCAGCAAAGGTAGCGTTTGATTCTGTTGCAGATCAAATACAGGTTAGTTATCGCGTGTCGTGGGGCAAAAATGCTTCGTTTTTCTAGGGTAAAACTTTGTGGCTAAGACTTTTTTCCAGGGTGACGATTAGAAACTTTCCAGAGTAATGCTTCAGGAATCGTTCAGAGACGGCGGAGCAACATCTGAATAAAAGCGGTTCATGGGAGATGGTGGAATGAAAACTCTAAAAGCGCTTGTTGTGGCTTTGATCATGATGTCTTTGCTGGCGTGCGACGGTGGTACTACTGAAACCGTATATGTAGACTCTTATCGCGGACCGGAGCTTTACAGTTTCAATATTATTGATTCTTATGGTGTCGATAGCGCAGAGAACCACGTAGACCCTCTGGTGCTCAATCCTGATGTAAATGGCGGTTATTTTGATATCGACTGGGATGTTCGGAGCCGTGGTGATTACTCCGTTTTAATCGGTATCAATGATCGCCCGATCATGAAAGACGCTGTGATCGTAGGATCAGCTTCGTGTGGTCGCGGATTAGCATGCGATCAGCAGACCTGGTATGTATGTCGCTATACCGAAGATTTACGTATTGGATGTGGTTTGGATGAGACTGCAGCGGATTTCAAACTGAAGTATGTGGATTATTTTATTTACGACCTTCCGCAGGATGTATATCTGGTAATTAAAGCGTGTGGTTCGCGCGGTGAAGGTTGTGAAGAAACCTCATTGCCTATTTGGCTGGAATAAAAGCAGGCGAATTATTTATTTTATTCAGAACTTAATTTGGCTTTGGTGAATAATTTTGGGCTGGCAGCAAATAACTGAATTTTTGCATAAGTGTTTTTGCTAGCACTAAAAATAATTAAGTTCTGAATTCCTCTTTAATGATCTTCGGTTGCTTTTGCCTTTTTTATTTTTCTTTTTAGTGCCTCCAAAAACGTCAAACTTCTGACGAATCTTAGTTCAGCATCCGCGCTTATGGCTGTGAATTACAGTTTTTCACAGTTTTTTGCTCCATTTAGTTATTTTCTATGCCAACTGGCACATTAGTCAGCGTGAATTACACTTAGTCATATACCTGTCACTATAACGAATAACGATCTATATATTTCAAAAAGGTAGAAGGAACAATATGGCAAGTGTCGGCGGATTATTGAAACTCAGCGTTCCATACCGGCCAGCCCGCTACCATTCACCGCGTAACATCTGAATTGTTGGTTGCCGATGTTGTTGTCGCAATTCCCATCTTTCAGCAAACGTTGCCGGCTTCTGCGGGCGGTTTTCTGCTGTTTGCTTTTAAGCCTTGTGTGCGGCGTGGGCAGCGCTGTGGCGGGGGGGCTCAGGTTCGAGCACATCATGAGCGAAAGTGGTGTGTCCGTAGCCGAGACCAATGCCATAGAACAAGACCAGCAAGGGTTTATATGGATCGGGGGCAGTAATGGACTCGCCCGCTACAACGGCCATAGTTTTGAGCTTTTTCGCCACAACCCGAAAGACGCCAAGAGTCTCAGCAATAACTTTGTCTGGGACCTGCTGGTGGATCGCCGTGGACGTTTGTGGGTGGCTACCACCAACGGCCTCAACCAGTTCATCCCGGAAACCCAGTCCTTTGAACGCTATGTCAACCGTCTGGACGACCGAGCAAGCCTGATCAGCAATGACGTCTACACCCTGATGGAGGACCGCCATGGTCAGCTGTGGATTGGCACCCGGGATGGCTTGGCCCGGTTGGATGCCGAGCGCAGCCAGTTCCGCCACTTCACCCAGGAGTCTTCGTCTCTCAGTGCTAACAATGTGACGGCACTTTATGAAGATAGCCGCGGCACTATTTGGGTGGGCACGCAGCGCGGACTCAATATCTATGATCCGGCGACACAAACCTTCAGCCTGTTCCGGCCTGATAGCCCCTTGTTCGACGAGAGTTTAAGTATCCGGGGCTTGGTGGAAGACGGTGACACCTTGTGGATCGGCACTGACGAGGGGCTGTTCCGCTACCACACACCCACGGGCGCTATGGCGGCTTATCGCCGTGATCCCAATGATCCTACGAGCCTGAGCGACAACCGTGTATGGAAGCTGCTGCTCGATAACAAGGGCATTCTCTGGGTTGCTACGGATCACGGGGGCTTGAACCAGTTTCAGCGCGATTCCGGTCGTTTCCTGCATTACCGCTACAACCCTTACGACAGTGCCTCCCTGGCGAGCGATCAGGTGCGCGAGATTTTTGAAGACAGCGCCGGGGACTATTGGGTAGCGCTATTCCCATCCGGGGTCGATTACGCCGACCACTCCGCCAGTGTGTTTACGGTCTACAACCACGATCCCAAAGACAGTCGCAGTATCAACCACGACGCTATTCTTTCGATTGCAGAGGGGCCCGCAGGCAAGGTGTGGATTGGCACTGAGGGCGGACTCAATCTGTTTGACCCGGCAAGCGGCAAGTTCCAGCATTTTCGCCATCAGCCCGACAATGACAGCAGTCTCGGCGCCAACGCGGTGCTCGCTGTTACCCAGGACAAAGCCGGTCGTTACTGGTTCGGCACCTGGTCCGGTGGCCTGAACCTGTTCGAGCCCAAAACCAAAACCTTCAAACGTTTTATGCCCGATCCAGCTGCAGACAACAGCGTCAGCAGCGCCTATATCTGGTCGCTGCTGGGCGATAGCAAAGGGCGCCTGTGGATAGGAACAGAGGCGGGGGATCTGGACCGGTATGACCCGGCAACCAACAAATTCACCCATTTCAAACCCGATTTGAACGACCCGCGTGCTCTCAGTGGCGGTTTTATGCGCGCCATTCTGGAGGACCGTGAAGGCGTTATCTGGATCGCGACCCTGCAAGGACTCAACCGTTTTAATGAAAGTGACCAGTCATTCACTCGCTATCAGCACCAGCCGGGCAATCCCGCCAGCATCCCCCACAACAGTGTGGCAACCATTTTTGAAGACTCCCGGGGACGCCTTTGGGTCGGCACGGAAAGCGGGTTGGCGTGGCTGCAGGATCGGTCTACAGGGCAATTCAGAACCTATACCACCGAGCAGGGTCTGCCCAACGATTCAGTTATGGGCATCCGTGAAGATCAGGAGGGCTATCTGTGGATCAACACCCTCAACGGTTTGAGCCGGTTTGATCCGCAAAGCGAGCGCTTTACCAACTACAACCGCCTGAATGGTCTGGCGGGCAACATCATGAACCGCCCGGCGATTCATATCACCGAAAGTGGTGAGATGTACGTGGGCAGCACCAAAGGACTCACACGTTTCCGCCCGGCAGAGGTTAAAGACAACACCCTGGTGCCGCCCTTGGTTTTAACCTCGTTCCAAGTGTTCAACCAGGAAGTCGAGATAGGCGGTGCGCTGCTGGAAAAGCATATCCAGTACACCGACCGAATTGTGCTGGATTACAAAAAGTCGATGTTCTCCATCCATTTTGCGGCCTTGAGCTACCGCAATTCCGCCGCGAATGAGTACACCTATCGCCTGCAGGGATTTGACGATCAATGGATCAACGCCGGACGCAATCTCAGCGCCACTTACACCAATCTCAATCCCGGCAATTATGTTTTTACGGTGAAGGGCTCCAATAACAATGGTGTGTGGAACGAAGAAGGGCGCTCCATTCATATCACCGTCCTGCCGCCGCCCTGGCGTACCTGGTGGGCCTACTGCATTTATGTCCTGATTGCGGCGGCAATTGTGTATGCCTTTGTGCAATCCCAGCGTCGCAAAGTGGAGTTTGAGAAACAAAAAGTCGCGCATCTGCGGGCGATCGACAAACTCAAAGACGAATTCCTTGCCAATACATCCCACGAATTGCGCACACCGCTCAACGGCATTATCGGCCTGACGGAGTCTCTAATCGATGATCCTGCGGCGGAGATGTCAGAAAAAGTCCGCAATTACTTGAAGATGATCGCTGGCAGTGGCCGCCGCCTGTCGAACCTGATCAATGACATTCTGGATTTCTCCAAAATCAAAAATCACGGCATTGAATTGCGTTTGGCGCCGACCAACTTCGCCAATGTGTGTGATGCCGTCTGCATCATGTCCAAACCCTTGGCGGATAAAAAGAGTATCCAGCTGATCAATGACTTGCCGGAAGATATGCCGCCGGTGCTCGCCGATGAAGACCGCCTGCAGCAGATTCTCTACAACCTGATCGGCAATGCCATCAAATTCACCTTTACCGGCCACGTGCGCATTCAAGCAGAGTGGGACGAAAAGACTTTAACGGTTTATGTGGAAGATACGGGTATAGGCATACCCGAGTCTGATCTCGGATCCATTTTTGAGTCTTTCACCCAGGCTCGCGGCGACGCAGCGCGTGAATATGAGGGCACCGGACTTGGCCTGGCGGTGGCAAAAAACCTGATCGAATTGCACGGCGGCACCATTTCCGTGGTGTCGGAACTCGATAAGGGTTCCACCTTCCGCTTCACCTTAAAAGTTTCCGATCAGCCGGTTGCGCATCAGCAGCGCGAAAGCGCTTCGGCAGTGCGGTTGAATTCCGTGGTGGATGTTTTCCCCGACAACGAAGTTGTGGTCACCGAATCGCCCAATATGGATCACGGCAAGTTTCATATTCTGGTGGTGGATGATGACTCGATTAACCGGCAGGTTTTGATCGGCCAGTTGTCGCTGCATAACTACCGGATATCGGAAGCTTCCAACGGCCAGGAGGCGGTGGAGAAGATCAAATCCGATGATTCGGTGGATCTGGTGCTGTTGGACGTGATGATGCCGCGCATGACGGGTTATGAAGCCGCAATGCAAATTCGCGCGATAAAACCGGTGCACGAACTGCCAATTATTTTCATCACCGCCAAACATTTGGCGTCGGATCTGGTGGCGGGTTTTGTCGCCGGCGGCAACGACTTCCTGATCAAACCGGTTTCCAAAAACGAATTGTTATCGCGCACCAAAACTCATCTGCTTTTGATGGACGTTACGCGCAATCTGGAAAATATCGTCGAAGAGCGAACCAACACTTTGCGCGAAGCGCAAAAATCCCTTGAAACGGTTGATACCATCGTCAGTCTGATCAACCGTCAGAGCAGTTTGGAAGGGCTGGCGCGCATTCTGCTGAAGGAATCGGCGAAATTGTTGAACGATCAGGTCGCCGGCGCATTCTGGTTGTTAAATGAGAATGGCAATGCCTACAACCTGATATCCATTTATGGCGATAACGCGATTTCTCAGGTTTTTCCTACCAGTATTCCAGTTAAATATCTGACAAGGCCGGACGGTACTTTAGGCCTGAAATACGGCGTCCAGATAGTCGATCAGGAGCGAATCGATAAAGTCGTGCAAACGAAAGGTTCATTGGGCAGCGCTTTGGTGATGGCGATCGAAGCGGAAAATCAGTTGGCCGCGCTGCTGGTGTTTGCTCATCCGGTTGGTGGCGGAAGTTTTACCGAGCGCGATCGAGAGTTGTTTTCCCGTCTGGAAGTGCACGCGATTTCCGCTGTGTCGAAAGCGCGCATGTTGGAAGCCTTGCGCCGGCAAAATCAGAAGCTGGAAGAAATCAGCTACACCGATCAGCTCACGCAACTGCACAACCGTCGTCACCTGATCAAATACCTGCAGGGTGATATGGCATTGTGCAAGCGCCGCTACCAGGTTGCCCAGGCACGTCAGGCCTATCCGAAAGATGCCGATCTGCTATTTTTGCTGCTCGATATAGATCACTTTAAACCGGTGAACGACACCTATGGCCATAACGCTGGCGACCTGATTCTGAAAAAATTCGCGTCGATCATGAAAAAGGTGTTCCGCGAATCCGACCACTTGATTCGCTGGGGCGGCGAAGAGTTTTTAATAGTCGTACGTTTCTTTGATCGCGATGCCGTTACCAACCTCGCCGAGCGCTTCCGCCGTGAAGTTGAACAAACCGATTTTGAAATTGGGGGTGACGCCAAGATCAAGGTTACCTGTTCGATTGGTTTTGCCTGTTACCCCTTCTATCCGCAGGCGGTGGATGCTTATTCATGGGAGCAGGTGGTGGAAATTGCTGATGCCTGTCTTTACGCCGCGAAGAAAACCCGCCGCAACGCCTGGGTGGGTGTGTGCGGCAATCATGAAAAGGAAATTCGTACCTTCGAAGAAGTTCATGTGGATATCCCAGCTGCGGTTGCCGATGGTTCGCTGACTTTGATGTCGAGCATCGAAGACAAACCTTTGATTTGGGAATAACCCGAACGGAGTGGACGCGCCACTCCGTTTCAGGGCCGGTGTTCTAAATATACAAAGCCACCACCGCAGCGATAATTGCCACCGCACTCAGCGACCAGGACAACATCAACAAGCGGCGCATGCGCGTCATATCCCGTTCCAGTTTTTCCGCCGCCAGCTCAATTCCCTGAATGGTTTGCTGCAGTTTATCGGCGAGCGAATGAATGGATTCCGCATTGCGTGTGGCCGCCGCCTGCAGTTCCTCGATTTGCTGTGCGATCAATGGATCGGCTTTGACATCCTCTTTTTTGGTAAATGCGGGAATGGCCACTGTGGCAATTTGAGCCACATGCGGCAAAAGAGCTTTCAAGATAGGGACTATGGCGGCCATCGATAACACCTAAGCGACAAATAAAATCTAAGTTTGGCTATTGGACAGTAATAATTAAAGGCCTTTCCATAATAAACCACGATTTATGTCTAGTGACGTGTTTGCAACCACTCCGTCATCACGGCCGCAGGCATGGGTTTGCTGACAAAGTATCCCTGAGCTATGCCGCATTGGCTGTCGCGCAGAAAATTTAATTGCGTTTCGGTTTCGACACCTTCCGCCACGATTTCCAGATTCAACTTTTGTGCAAGGGTGATGCTGATTTCGATAATGGCGGAATCACCTTCGTTTTTCTGCAGATCGCGTACGAAGGTCTGGTCGATCTTGAGCAGATTGATGGGAAATTTTTTCAGATAGCTGAGAGATGAATAGCCAGTGCCAAAGTCATCAATTGCACTGCGGACGCCTAATTCGCGTAAGGCATAAAGCATATCGACAGTAGTATCCGGATTCTTCATCAAAATATTTTCGGTAATTTCGAGTTCGAGTTTATCGGGTGGCATATCCTCTTCTTGCAATAATCTATGCACTTTTTCGAGAAATTTTTGATCATTGAATTGCAAGGCGGATACATTCACGGAAATGCGAATATCGCCGAGTCCTTTTTCCCGCAGCTGCCGGTGCTGTATGCAAGCTTGGCGAATAATCCATTCGCCGACCGGCACAATCAGACCGGAATTTTCCAGCAAGCCGACAAATTCCCCAGGGGGAACAATGCCGCGGCTGGCGTGCTGCCAGCGAATCAGCGCTTCCAATCCTATGGCGCGGCCTGTGCGCAGATCGAGTTGTGGTTGATAGAACAAACTGAATTCTTCCAGCTCGATGGCGCGACGCAATTCGGCTTCCAGCGCGAGAATTTCGCGACTGCGCGCATTCATCTCGGGGGCGTAAAAACTATACTGATTGGATCCCGCATTTTTGGCTTTGTACATTGCGGTATCTGCGTGGCGCAAGAGTTCTTCCGGCTGATTGCCGTCGTGCGGATACAGTGAAATTCCGGTGCTAAAAGTCGCGTAAATTTCATTGCCTTCCACAACAATCGGTCGGGAAAATTCGTGTTTTAATTTACTGACAACGGATAAGACATTGCCGGTATCGCGCACCTCAGACAGAATAATGGTGAATTCATCGCCGCCGTGTCGCGCAACTGTATCCTGAGGTCGTAAACATTTGCGCAAGCGTGCGGCAATTTGCGCAAGAAAATCATCACCAGCGGCGTGGCCCAGGCTGTCATTGACGCGTTTGAAATTATCCAGATCGATAAACAGAACCGCGACCTGATTTTTATTCCTTTGCGCCTGTTGGAGGGCCGAGCGGAAGCGATCGAGCAACAGAAAACGATTGGGCAATTGGGTGAGCGCGTCGTGAGTGGCCCGATGTTGTAATTCGATCTCGAACTGTTTCCGCTCTGAGATATCGCGCGCGATCACTGACAAATATTTCACTCGGCCGGTTGTATTTTTATGTGCCAGAATAACCAGAGAATAGGGGTTATCTATGCCTCGGCAAGGCAAATAGGCTTCGCCGGACCAACTGCCGCGCTCTAAAATTTCTGGCAGTACTTTATTTAGCAGGTGGAGAAATTGTTGTGGCAGATATTCCTCAAGACGACTTCCTCTGATGTCTACATTGTCAGGAATTTCCAGTGTTTTATAGCCAGCTGAATTCAAATACCACAAACGATCAGTTGGCTGCATAATGCAAACAACGTCCGGCGTCGCCTCCAAAATATTGGCCAGGCGTCTGCGACCTTCTTCGGCTAATATTTTTTCTGTGATATCCCGACTGGTAGAAACAAAATGACTGATTTCGCCTTTTTCATCCAAGAGCGGTGATATAACCCTTTCTTCACAAAAAGGATTGCCATTTCTTTTATGAGTGACACAGGTGAGACGCTGGACTTTAAGGGATTGTGAAATCCAGAAAGGTGCTTTGTGCAGATGATTTTTGGTGGGGTGCGGATTCTGATAAAGAAATAACGGCTGCTTACCTTTTAATTCAGTCAGCGTATAGCCGGTGAGTTCTTCGAATGCCGGGTTGACATATTCAACAAAACCATCGCGATCAGTAATGCAAATACCATCTTTGCTTTGCGCTATGGCAACGGACAATTTGCGCAAATTTTCTTCCGATTCGCCGCGCTCACGGCGCAGTTTGGCTTCGTGTAATTCGCGGTCGATGGTGGGCAACAACCGTTTTAAATTGCCCTTCATCACATAATCCTTTGCACCGGCCTTCATGGCCGCGACGGCTGCGTCTTCGCCCATGGTGCCGGAGACGAAAATAAAGGGCAGATCGAGGTTTTGCTCGCGCAATATTCCCAGTGCGCGAGTGCCGCTGAACCCTGGCATGGAGTAATCGGACAGGATAATGTCCCACGGTTTTTGCAAGGCTTCGAGCATCGCTGGCTCGGAATCGACTCTCTGCCATTCCAGCTGATAACCCGAATTTTTCAGGCTGTCGATCAGCAGCAGAGCATCATTTTCATCGTCTTCAAGAATCAGCACCCGCAGAGGAATTGCCTCTTCTGCTGGGTTGTGATGGCCGTTCATGGAATCATTTTTATTATTCATGACGTCGCCCTTCTATTTCCTAAGCCATTTATCAATAATGCGGTGGAGGTTGATTCAACAGCAGCCAATAAAGGCCGAGTTGGCCTGCCGCCTTGAGAAACTCATCAAAATCCACCGGTTTGCGCACATAACTGTTGGCGCCGAGTTTATAGCCGCGAATACGATCTTCATCTTCATTGGATGAAGTGAGAATAACCACAGGCTGAAATTTGGTGCGCTCGTCTGCGCGAATCAAATGCAAAACCTCCAGTCCGTCGATTTTGGGAAGCTTCAGGTCGAGAAGCACCACCGCCGGTTGGTCCGTGACGTCGCGCCCGGAAAACTTTCCTGTGCCGAACATATAATCCAGCGCTTCCACACCATTGCGCGCAACAATCACCGCATTGCCAACGTGATTCGCTTTCAGCGCGTCAAGGGTGAGAAGCTCGTCGTCCGGGTTGTCCTCTACCAATAAAATCGTTTTGCTGTTCATGAGTTTCGCCAGGTTGCCTATTGATTGGTTAAATTAAATATTGGATAGCCAAAACCCGGTACCGATCCCGCTTCGCTCAATTAACTTTTGAGGGTGAAATAAAAAGTCGCGCCCTTGTTCACCTCGCCGGTCGCCCATACGCGGCCGCCGTGTTTATGGATAATGCGCTGTACTGTGGCGAGTCCTATACCGGAGCCGGGAAATTCGCCTATATCATGCAAACGCTGAAAAGCGCCGAATAACTTGCCGGCATATTCCATCTCGAAACCCGCTCCGTTATCCCTTAGGAAATACACAGTTTGGTCATTTTGTCGTTCGCAGCCGAACTCGATAGTGGCATTGGATGTTTTGCCGCTGAATTTCCAGGCATTGTTGAACAAGTTTGTCAAGGCAATGCCCAACAAACGCACGTCACCTTTAACTTGCATGTCGGGCTGAATTTTTACCTCCATTTTGCGCTCTGGGTTCGCTTGGCGTAAATCATTGATGATTCCATTTGCCAGTTCGCTTAAATTAGCAGGAGTCCATGCAATTTCAGTGCGGGAGACCCGCGATAAATTCAAAAGGTCGTCGATTAAGGTCGCCATGCGCTGAGCCGCGCTGCGTATACGTAAGAGACGATCGCGTCCGCGCTCGTCGAGCTGATCTTGATAATCCGTTAACAAGGTGCTTGAGAATCCATCCATGGCGCGCAGCGGTGCACGCAAATCGTGGGATACGGAATAGCTAAAAGATTCCAATTCCTGGTTGATCTGTTCCAGTTGTGTTTTGCGCCGCTCCAAATCTTTATTAAGTGCACCTATGCGTTCACTTTGCTGTTTGCGTTCCGTTATGTCTTCCAGAATGCCGTCGTAGACGGTTTCACCATTGATGGTATTGGCTGCGATCGTGAGAAAACCAAAAAAATCTTCACCGTTTAAGCGGCGGAAGCGAAACTCTAGAGAGTTCAGATGAAACTGCTGTGCCATGCGCGCTGTATAGGTCGACCAATCTTTGTGGTCGAAAAAAAGTGATTCCAGAGAGGACGCCAATAATTGTGAGGCCGATTGCGCCGCGAAAATCGTCACCATCGCCGGGTTCACCTCTTGAAAGTGTGCAAGATCACTGTCGCAGATGCGAAAAACGCCAACTGGCAAATTGGTGACCAGCTCACTCAGGCGAGTCTGCGCATGGAGCTTGGCGAGCTCCATTTCTTTGCGCAGGGTGATATCGCGCACCGACGCCGTTATCCAAAGCTCACCACCAAACATCGAGGGGCTGAGACTCACTTCCATCGGAAACTCGCTGCCGTCACTGCGAATACCAACCAGTTCTGTACCGGATGCCATTATGCGCGTGCTGGGGTTTTGGTTGTAACGATTGCGATGCTCAACATGAGCCTGCCGCAAGTGCTCGGGTACCAGCATTTCCACTTTTTTGCCGACGAATTCATCTTTGCGATAACCAAACCATTTTTCCGCCAAGGCGTTGGCAATATGGATGGTGCCTGTACCATCCGTAATAAAAATGGCATCTGGTGCGGCGTTTAGTAGTGCTCGGAGGTGTGCTTCGTTCCAATAATCCTTATTTTCCTTCTTCGAATGGGCTTTGTCTTTTTCGGCGGATTGTTTCGCTATAAGTAAAACGAGGCCAACCATCGATAGCGCAATCGCGAGAAATAGAAATGCGATGAGATTTTTGTGCGGCAATTCATAGGGTCGAATCAGCCTTATAAAAATTATTAAAAAAACGCAGCAGGTGATTGCTGTAAAAATCACAATTATTCGAGAGATGCGGAAATTTTCAGAAAAAGGATTTCCGTGGTGCATGGAGGTAATCTCGCATAATGGAGGTGATCTCGCATGGTGAGAGTCTATTTGGTTAACATAGCACACTAAATTTCATGAGAGGGGTTATGGCGCTTTGAGAGAAGGATTGGCGCGCGGAGATTTTGAGGAAGTGGTTATATCTCAGGAATTTGAATAATGCGGCATTATCCTTATGCCGCATTTTGAGCTGTTTCGACAGCTATGATTGGCTCAGTTCGAGCGCAATTTGTTTTGCTTTGCTGAAATCCGTTTTACCGGAGCCGAGTTTTGGTAATTGATCCAGGCGGATCCAATCTGATGGAACAGCCAAAGGATTTAATCCCCCAGACAGCAGTTGCGATTTTAAAGTATCCACCGATAAATCCGCATTATAGAGTGCCACCAGTTTTTCACCTTTTTTGGCATCGGGGATGGCTACTACAATCACCTCTTTTTCCGGATCGGCCAGTGCAGTTCGAATGGCATTTTCAACCGCTCCGAGGCTGACCATTTCACCGGCTATCTTGGCGAAGCGCGAATAGCGATCGACGATAAACAAATATCCGTCCGCATCTATATAGCCTTTGTCTCCCGTGACATACCAGCGTGTGCCGAATAATTCTTTGATAACGCTGGCGGTTCTTTCCGGATTATTCAGATAGCCCTGCATTACCTGGGCGCCGCCAATCAAAATCATACCGGCTTCACCGGTTGGCAGTTCCTCATAGGTTTCCGGATCGACCACCATGCAACTGGTTCCGGGAAGAGGCATACCGACTGAGCCCAATTTGTGGCCGCGTTGCACTTGGAAAGTTTCGGATTCCATTTTGTCCGGCAGGTTGACGCTGGCAACAGGTGTGGTTTCGGTTGCACCGTAACCTTCAAATATGGGTTTATTGAATTTCAACTGAAATGCGGTGCGCACGTCTTCGCTAAGTTTTTCCGCGCCGGCGACCACAACGCGCAGACTGTCCAGCATCAATGGATGCACTTTGGTGTTGCGACAATACAGACGCAGGAAGGTGGAAGTGCCGCACATGATGGTTGCTCGATAACGCGCAATCGCTTTGGCGCTGCCGACGGCGTCGGTCGGGTCCGCGTGACAAATCATCGGGCAACCCTCCAGCAAGGGTAAAAACTGCGAGACGGTCAGACCAAATGCGTGGAATAAAGGCAAATTCGCCATCATAGCGTCGCGGTCTTCCATATTGAGAACGTCGGCCACCTGCTTTACGTTGGCGACAATATTTTTATGCGACAGCATAACGCCTTTGGGAATGCCTTCACTGCCACTGGAAAACAATATTGCTGCAGTGTCATCCGCAGTTTTGCCAAATGCGTAGACTGATTGAATAAAGCTGGTGGGCAGGAATTTTACACATAGCAAGGTGATCAGTTTTTCTGCCGTTGAAATTGAACGGCTGAGCTGTTCGAGATCCACTATATCCAAGTCGACGCTGAGATCTTCCAGTTGAATTCCGCGCTGCGCCAATTTGCGCAAAAAACGTGTGGACGTATAAATGGTATTGATGCCCGCTTGTTCTATGGCATATATCAACGCTTCGCGACTGGCGGTGTAATTTAAATTGACGACCGTTTTACCCGCGAGTAGCACCGCCATATTGATCAAAGCGCCAGGTGCGCTGGTAGGCATCAATATGCCGATATTTTTCTCTTTGATTTTTGTGCGCACTCTGCGCGCCAGCACAATACTGCCAGTCAAAGCTTGGTTGCCGCTTAATTCCTGATCGAGAGAAAAATCGGCAATGGCCAATTTGCGCCCGGTTTTTTTCGCGCTGGCAATCCAGGCATGGCTGATGGTCGGCAGGTTTTTCACATACTCTTGCCACGAGGTAATGCCCAGATCAAACACGCGCCGTTTGAGCACATCTGCCTTGGTGTCTTTCGCCAGAGGCGAACCAAAGGCCACCACCAGATCGCGCGTCAAGGTTGAAGATGAATTTGCCTTTAAGCGCGGTGAAGAGCGGGAAAATTGGCTGCCCCATAAACCGCGCAAATAAAACGGCACGATTACGACGGAATCTTTTGCCAATTCGCAGGCGCGCTCATAACCGTGGCGAAATTCCGCCAAATGGCCGGTGCGGCTGATGGTTCCTTCAGGGAAGAGGCACACGGCATCACCGCGATTCAAGGCTTCCGCAACTTCCACCAGCGCCTTGCGACTGCGTGGGCCAGAGTCGATGGGAATACAGCCGAACAAATCAAAAAACCATTTGAGATACCAGCGCTGATAAATCGACCGCAACATGACAAAGCGCAATGGCCGAGGGCAGGCGAGTTGCAAAATGGCCCAGTCGATCCAGCTGATGTGATTGCCGAGCAATAAAACGCCGCCCTTGGAGGGAATATTTTTCATACCTTGAACGGTGAGTTTATAGCGGCGCGACAAAATATAGCCGAGCAGAAACCGCATAAAACTTTGCGGCAATTGAAACACTACGTAGATACAGCCGATTACCGCCACTACAGCGATCAATTGCAGCAGAGTTTTGCTGCTCCAGCCAAAATAGGCGAAGCTCGCAGTGAGAATGAGAAAACTCAGCATCACCACGTTCTGCACCCAGTTATTCGCCGCCAGAGTTTTGCCCAGCTCGTTGTTGCCGGCGTAGTACTGAATCAGTGCGTTGAGTGGAACAATAAACACACCGCCGGAAAAGCCGACAAACAAAAAGATTGCAGCGAATGCCCAACCGGAGGAGGAGCCCGGCAATAGCCACAAGCCTATGGCGATGCCCAGGGCGCCGAGTGGCAATAATCCGGTTTCGATGTAATTGCGGGAAAATCTGCCGGCGAACACGGAGCCTAGTGCAATACCAATACCGGTGCACGCCAAAATTCCCTGGACCAGAATGGTGTTATCGTCGTCGACAGTTTCCTTATAAAACGCCGGGAAAGCGGCAAGCATGACCTGCCCTACACCCCAGAAAACCGCCAATCCGACAACTGACAGGCGAATCAAGCGGCTTTGCAACAGCGGCTGCATATCGTCTTTAAAGGTGCGTCCGCTTAAATAACGCGGCCAGGAAAAAGCCGTCGTCACCCCAGTAGGAGGCTGTTGCGGTAGACGATACATCATGACGACTTCAATCAGACTGTTCAGAATCAGCAGAAAGCCGATGGGTGCTATGGCTCTCAGCACTTCGGCTTCTGTCTCTAAAGGCGCGGCGGCGCGGAAGCCCGATTCGAACAACACTGAATACACAAAAATGCCCGCGAGAATCGCCACAATGGATAGCGCCGATACCACACCATTGCCTTCGCCCAGGCGCTCCTTGCCGAAAAGCTCTTTGATAAAGCCGTATTTGGCAGGTGAATAGATGGCGGATTGGGCAGCGAGCAAAAACGTCATCGCAAACGCTGCCCAGAACCAGCCCAAATAATAGAAGAGGGTGATCAACACGGTGCAGGCCACCGCCGCCCAGGCGGAGATGCGCATGACTTCGGTTTTGCGGAATTTGTCCGACAGAAAGCCCGCGGGGTAAAGCAAAAGAATAAATGGCAGCAGGATCAAACTATTGACCAGCGCCGTCAGCATAACCTGCGGCGGCCCGACATAAAGTTTAAAGACCGTATTTTGGATAACGATCTTGTGGCCCAAGTCGACAAAGGCGTTTAAAAAGACTGCGGTAAAAAAGGGAATGGCGCCAGTGAAGTGGCGTAGCTTCTGCATAGTGACAATCCTTTAGAAGACCGAGCACTAAGTCTTCGTCAGTTTTTAGAGTTACCTGCAAGTATTGCATCTCGGCACAGGAACGCTCAAACGGTTACTCAAAGCTATCTCAACTTATACACCGGGATGCCGTGGGGGATGCTGATCACGCGGAGCACCTAGCCTGCGCGGCGACCAGGTGGTTTTTGAGATGACCTTTCGATAGTGAGCGCTGAATACGGCGCAAGGCGGGAGTTTGTCTAATCCGTCGTGCGTAAATCAGACGTTTTCGACGGAGTCTGGCCTGCTACTATTTGCACAGTTAATAAATCTGCTCGTCTTATGTATAAACAGTGACTGTTTGATATGGCGCAAGTGGGCGACTTCTAAAACTGCCGATTTTTTGTCTATAGTGAATCTTGGGGCTACAATCCAAACCGCTGCGACGCCCGTCGTCGCGACCAAATCCATCTTCCGTTTCATTCCTGGTATTACGGTTTATGAAACGACTGTTTTAATTTGAAATCTTGACCGGGGTAAACCAGCATGAGTCTAGACAAGAAGTACTTGAAATCGAAACCCATTTGCAAAGTCAAATTCATTGCTCCAGCTGAGTTGGCCAAGGAAGCCAAAAAAATCTACCTCGCAGGAGACTTCAATAATTGGGAGTTCAGCGGCACGCCACTGAAAAAACAAAAAGACGGCAGCTTCGCCACTACGCTGGAACTGGAAACCGGCAGCGAATACGAATATCGCTATGTGCTCGACGGTGAGCGCTGGGAAAACGACTACGATGCCGATAAATACGTGCCCAGCAAAATCGCTAATGTGGATAATTCGGTTGTGGTGGTATAACGAAGTTGTGATGGTATAACACAATTTTGATCTTATAACTAAAGTTGTGTGAGCTGCAGACCGGCGGTCTGGTCGTCTGCAGCTTTTGTGAATATTGTTCTCCCCATCCGTACATACATGAAGGATCGCTATGTCAAAAAGAATCTCCCCCTGGATTTTTGCCGCTTTAATTTGTAGTGCCAACGCGCAAGGCTTTGTCGAAGAAATTGTTGTAACCGGAATTCGCGCCAGTGCGGACGATTTTTATGAAGTACCTGCCGTTACTATTGTTAAGGATGCTGATTTTCTTGTGCAGAACATCCGTCTGATTAATGACAGTCGCGATCCGGACCTGCGCCGCAATGAAGTTATCAAAACCATCAACAATTTCATCAAAGCATCCTCATCTGTTAAAGGTATTGAGATTTCCTACGGCGATGGGTTTCTCGAGCCGGTCAAATTGAACGATGAATCCCTTGAGCTTCTGCAGGATAAAAGTAAGTCGGATACTTCCTACATTGATATCTATGTCAAAGTCGCCTTCGATAAAAAACAATCCGCCAAATCTCAAATTGGAAATCTGCGTACTTTTATTCAAAAAACGAAGCTGGAAGGGCGAACCTTGGTGGAAGAGCGGGGCGATATTGGCTTGAGTATCGTCGAACCGCAAAAGTATCGCTACGAAATTATCAAGGCCATTGCGGCAGAAAATCAAAAACTCAAAGAAGTCATTGGTCCGACCTGCGCTATCTCCATTAAAGGTCTCGAAGGCCGGGTTATGTGGGAGAGAATTAGCGTTGGAGAATTAATGCTCTATATCGGCCATTCGACCACTGTGTCGTGCAAATAAAAAGCATTTCTCTTGAATTCGTTTCTGAAGCCAGGTCTAAATTATGAAGCCAAGAATTTCCGTGCTGACACTTTGCGTGGATGATTTGGAAAAGGCGGTTCGCTTTTATCGCGATGGCTTAGAGTTGCAGACAGAAGGAATCGTGGGGGGGGAATTTAGCGCATGGTGCCGTGGCATTTTTTGATTTGAATGCCGGATTAAAACTGGCGCTCTGGCCGCGCAAAAGTTTGGCTCACGATACGGGTTTGCCGGTCTCCTCTCCCAGTGCCACTGATTTTTCCGTCGGTCATAACGTGGCCTCAAAAGAAGAAGTTGATGCGGTAATGGCGCAAGCGGAAAAGGCAGGTGCGGAGATCGTTAAGCCTGCGCAGGTGACTTTTTTGGGGGGGGGTATGCCGGCTATTTCCTCGACCCCGATAGACACTTGTGGGAAGTTGTCTGGAATCCAAAACTATTACCTGCCGACTAATATTTCCCCAATTCACTCCCTCGGAAACATCCATGCATAAAGGCAGCTGCCTATGCGGCACCATCACTTTTGCAGTCTTGGCAGAGCCAAAGGCTGTAACCCATTGTCACTGCAAAATGTGTCAAAAGCAGCATGGAGCGGCGTTTGCGACATACGCCAGTGTTAAACGCGAGTATTTGCACTATTTATCTGGAGAAGCAGAACTCACGTCTTTTCAATCTTCAGATTCAGTTGTGCGCAGATTTTGTCGCAAGTGCGGTTCAAATATTGAGTGGAGTAGTGAAGGGGAATATGCAGATTGGCCGCTGGCTATTCTCGATACACCATTCAAGCCTTCTAAAATCAAGGTGATTTTTGCGGGGTCCAAAGCGGATTGGTTGGATTCAAGTCACCTCTGAAATGCCTACTCTCAACTGACTTGGCGCTACTTGGCGGAATCACAAATTATCGAGAGCACAAAAGAAAAGCCCCCTCGGCATCACCGAGGGGGCTTTCTCGAACGATCAGTGACGATTAATAGTCACTGGTACCGAGTTCAGGATAGGCGTTCTTGATCAGCATGATGAACTGCTTGTGGAACCAGCCACCAGCGTGTGGTGCCAATGCAGGAACCACGTCCACTTCTTTGTCGCCGTCACGAATTCCGCCGGGTGTACACATGGTATCCAGTGTCTTACCTGCGTATTTCGGATCAGACGCGCTGTCAACGATTGCACGGTCTACTTCGTCAAGAGCGTTATAAGCAGCAGAGCCTTTCGGATACTTGCTGGCATCGAAGGAGATACCGTCGGATTCACCCGGTGGTTTCATCCAGAAGAACGCGTCCAAGTGTGGACGGGTTGGATCTGGGTTGGCCTTAGGTACTTCACCAACACCGGCGTTATTGACGTTACACCAGTGACCGCGGTGGGCACGTTTGTCAACTCGCTTGCTGCTGTCGGTACCTTTGGTGCCTGTGCCGGGTTTCGGACGGTTTGGAGCGCCCCAGCCGTTACGTGCAGTGTCAATGATGAAGCCAGGATTGAAGCCGGGCTGTTGTGACTTAACACGTGCGCTGAACGCGTCGATGTAGCTCAGTTCGTCAACAGACTTGTTCCACTCGTACCAGTCGCTCAGAGCCATACGGTCAGCTTCTGCGTTGGAGATGAGAGGCTCTTCAACTGGAGTGTAACCAGATGTGTTGGAGGCGAAACCACGGACTTTCTTGAAGCCGTCGATACCGTCAGTGTTAGCACCTTTGATCAACTTCAAGAAACCTTCCACAGCGCGCTTCAGGTTACTGTTGTTGCTCATAGAGTCATCCCAGCCCAGCCAGCCAGCGTGGCCGATATCCAGGTAGGTGTAGACGTTGCCAACTTTGTACAGTTCTTCGATGGCGATCTGCAGACCGCGACCGTATACACCGAGGCCGGATTCCAGACCTGGAGAGCTATAGGTCAACAAGGTATCGCAGTAGGTAGTGCCGTCTTGAGTGGTCAACTCAGGCCATACCAGAGAAGGTCCATCGGGGTTCAGCTTGGTATTGGTGATCATGTTGGGGTAGGAGTCTGGCTCCAACATGGCAACGATACGCAAGTTTTTGTACTCGGGCTTCTTCTGGAGAGTGCTGGTGATTACACGCAGGTAATCGTTTTGGTATTTCTCCATACCGCCCAGGGTTGGGTTCGGATCACGTGGTTTACCGATTTCATACAACTGGCCGTTGGATGCGAAGGCCGCACAGTCACGGTCGGGCAGGTTGTAGATAATGATAACGATGGTCATTGGAGAAATCTTACCATCGCGCTCTTCGAAGAATTTCTGTTGCGCAACAGCTGCGTCCAAGTGGCCTTCCAAAGAACGACGTCCGGCGGCTGGATCACCGTAAATAGTCGCGATGGAGTCCATCCATACAGCACTTGGTTGACGCTGAATGTATTTGATCTTGTTCACCAGATCAGCGTCGTTACGAACTACGTTCAGTGAGTAGTCCATCATGGTGCTGATGTCTGGGCTCAAATAGAAATAGGAATCCGCGAACGGGTTACCAGTAGTTTGCAGCGATGCACCGGGCTTACCTTTGGCTTGTTCAGTCAGAGGGATAGTGCCGTCGTAAGTTGCAGGGTCAACAACTGCTACGTCAGAGTTGCCCAAGCCTGAACTGCTGGATGAGCTGGAGCTTGATGAGCTAGAAGATGATGAAGAAGATGAAGGTGTGCCTGAGCTAGAGGAGCTGGAGCTCGAAGAGCTTGAGCTGGAACTTGAGCTTGAGCCGCCGACTGGATCTGGATCTGGGCTGCCGCAAGCGGACAAGAGCGCCACGGAACTCGCCAACAATGTTGTGGCGACGAGGCGGGAACTGAGACACCGCAGGTTAGTGGATAGCATGGTTTACTCCGTTTGCTGATCAATAATCGATCAGAATTAACAGTTTATTATTGCTGAACCGGTTTTTATCGTTGAGAAGTACTGGTTGGAAGTAGGAAGCTGCACAACCTCCGGACCATCTCTTTACTTCACGCCGCATTCTACCTTTTGGGCGGCGACTTTCTGCCGTGATCATCACAGAATTTGGAATATGTCTCATTTGACAATTAGAAAAAGAGGCCACCTTCCGCATTTTTTTAAAAACTCACAGTTAATTTAAGAAAAGCCTCGGTCTTTTTTGTGATGGAATTCTCAAAGTGTGAGTGATAGATGACAAATGTGACATCAAGGGCAAGATCAGGCGAATAAAAAAATCATCGCAAGCGTTTTTTGCACCTCCAATAGAGACCATATCTTTTGAGCTGGAGGATGCTGCGACCTTAGTAAGGATTTATTTAGCCCTTTAACGTGATCGGCTTGATATCACTTTGGCGAACGCTGAAAGAATTTGGCATGTTAAAGGATAGAGGCGGGCAGACAGATGCTGACGAAGTCCAGGTTTCTTATATGGATGTAACAGAAGCTCCCGTTTCAGCCGCACATGCCCAATGCAACGCTTATGTCTCTTGCCGCACTCTTTGAACAAGGTTATCCGCGCGTGAAGGGCATGTATAAATAATGAGCTATCCAATGCAGTGCCGATTATGCGGGGCTGCATCTGTAGCAGTGGCCATCGTCGTCACGTGCAGACGATCAAAAATCAAAGTGGATACGATCATTTTTGCAGAGTTTGCGAAAAAATAATTTTGTTCTTGCGCGCCAAGTTGATTTGGCGCATCGAAGATGTCATGGAAAATTGTGCGATAAAAATACCAGGGTAAGTGGTAGCTGTTTTGTTACAGAGAAGATGTTGAGGTATTCGAAATGGATTTTCTTTTTGAGAAAAAATAATTTATTCAATTGTTGGAGATCTCTTATGCATATTTTACCCAAGCTGTTTTTGGGATTTGCCATGCTGGCCTTTTGGGGTTGCGCTACCGCGCCTATCGATTCTCATAAAAAATCTGAAAAATTTTCGCAGACGGGTAAAGCTGCTTTTTATTCGGATAAGCACCAAAATCGAAAAACGGCGAGTGGGGAACTTTATAGGCATGATTTAAAAACCGCTGCACACAGGACTTTGCCGTTCGGCACAAAAGTGAAAGTGACCAATATTCAAAATGGAAAAAGTGTGGTGGTAAGGGTCAATGATCGAGGGCCGTTCGTGCAAGGCAGAATTATTGATTTGTCGAAATCCGCATTTGGCAATATCAGCGATCATAAAGTGGGCGTGATCGATGTGAAGATCGAGCAGGTCGAGTAATTCGATTTGCGATGTGTAATCGCCGTTACAATTCTTTAGGCAAATTGCATTTTTCAATTAAACCAATACTTGAATGTTTGGGCGATTCGGCGGTCTTTTATCTATACCTACTTATTGATAACTCTGCGCGTGTTTTTTTAGAGAGGTGATATGGCTCGCTTGCCTTCCTTATTTGTCTCCCACGGTTCGCCGATGCTGGCGATCCAGGAGAGCCCTGCCCATCACTTTCTCAAAAACCTGGGGGCGACATTGCCGACGCCTTCGGCAATTCTGGTGGCATCGGCGCATTGGGAATCCATGGGTGGGCCGGCGGTATCGGTGACGGCGAAGCCTGAGACCATTCACGATTTCGGCGGATTTCCGCAGGCATTATTTGACATACAGTACCCTGCGGCAGGTGCTCCCCAACTTGCCGCGCGCGCAGTGGAATTGCTGAAACAGGGGGGATTTCCTGTCGGCGTCAGCACCTCCCGCGGCCTCGATCACGGCGCCTGGGTGCCGTTGCGTTTGATCTATCCGCAAGCGGATATTCCGGTATTTCAGGTGTCCGTTGTGCGCGGCGCGACACCGGCTGATCACTTCCGCATAGGGCAGGCGTTGCAAGCTCTGCGCGATGAGAATGTGCTGATTCTGGGTTCTGGTTCACTCACCCACAATTTGTACGAGTTTCGCGGTCAGCATATAGATTCTGCGGTGCCGGCGTGGGTGAGCGAATTTGATATCTGGATGAAAAAATGCCTGGAAGAAAATGACGTTGACGTTCTGCTGAATTATCGCTCCCTGGCGCCTTACGCCAGTCGCAACCATCCTTCTGAAGAACACCTTTTGCCTTTATTTGTTGCCCTTGGTGCGGGTGGGGCTGGCAATGTCCGGCATCTGCACAGCAGTTATGAGTATGGGATTCTGGCGATGGATATGTTCGCCTTCGATTAAAGGTTCTCGGCCCTCACCTCAAGCCTCTTCCAGTGGGAGAGGGGGTTTTACCAGTGAGAGGATTTAGGTGAGGGCATGTGAGTGATGGAATTTAGGACGAGTTACAGATAATAAAAAAGCGGCTAAGGATTTCTCCTTAGCCGCTTGGATCTTCCATACAGCAGGGCGGATTACCAGCCCATGATGTAACTCTTAACGTAGTTGCCGGTCTCGGTCAGATCGGCGTCAGTCCAGCCGTTTTCCCCGTTGGTGCCCGGTTTCAGGATAGAGGCGCCTTCGAGTTTGTCGCTGACCGACCAGTTGGCGTGGCTGATGTTGTTGTCGTAGAGGAACTGCAGCCAGGTATCCGATTCCGCAACATCCATAGCGCCGTCGCCGCTGGCGGTCACAGTACCCCATTCGGTCACGAACAGCGGAATGCCATTGCGCAGAGCGGTGCGGGCGCGGTTGCGCTCCTGCTCTTTATGGGTCGCAGCATAGAAGTGCAGAGTGTAGGCGATATTGACGCCGTTGATGGGGTCTTCGGACGCTTCATCGACGAATTGTGAATAGAAAGGCGTGCCGACGATGATCAGGTTGTCCGGGTCAATTGCGCGGATGGCCGCGATTACGTCAACCGCGTAAGCCTTGATCGTGGCCCAGGAAGTTTTGTTGTCCCAGCCGCACAGCACCACGTTGGTCGGGCAATCGGGCTCGTTGTAGATCTCATAGATCACGTTGTTGCGATTGCCGTAAGTGCGCGCCATTTCCTGGAAGAAAGCAATGGCTTGCGGTTTGTTGTCTTCGGCGTTGTGGGAGTGCCAGTCGATAATCACGTACATATCGTTGGCAATTGCCGCATCCACCACGGTTTTCACGCGGTTGGTGTTGCTCGCCGGATCTTCCAGATAGCCGCCAGGGCCGTCGACGCCCATAGCCGCGCGGACCAGTTTTGCGTTCCAGTCATTTTTCAGCGTGCGCACCACTTCCGCCGTATAGAACTTGCCGCCGTCTTCCACGAAGCTCGACCAGAACAGGCTCATGCCAGCGATACTGCCAGGCTGGCCGCCGAACAACACTTGGTTGCCCTGAGTGGTGATGGGCGGGGTGCCGACGATATTGGAACTGCCCACACCTGTAGGTGCCGCAGGCGTTTTGCTTGGATCGCCGCACTGAGAGCCAGGGTAAATACCTATGTCATCCAACTGGACGCCCAGTTGGGATAGGCCGAGGTTGAAGGTCAGACGGGAAGAGGTATCCGTCGTATTGGCGACGAAGGTGTATTTATAGTTCTGATAGCTGGTGGACAGTTGTGGCGTGTAGGGACCTTCGGTGATGACGCTGTCATAACCCGGTGTGCCGCCCTGGTCGATGTTGACCAACATAGTACGACTGCCTTCGGCTTTGGCGCGGAAGCAGATGCTGTATTGCTGTCCTTGGGTCACGGAAACATCGTGGATCAACTGAACGTGCCAATCCATTTGTGGCAGGGAGCGGATCGCCACACTGACTTCGCCATTCCAGGAGAAGGTAGCGTTGGTGCCCTGGGCGACGCTGCCGATGAAAAGGCCCTGACCTTTGCTGAAGGTACCGTCTGTTTCCAACAGTGTGCCTATGCCATTTCCGCCTGACGAAGACGAGCTGGATGAACTTGAGCTGCTGGAAGAACTGCTCGACGAACTGCTTGAAGAGGAGCTACTGCTGGACGAACTTGAAGATGAAGAAGAACTTGATGAGCTGCTGGAAGAGCTCGAAGAAGCACTTGAATTACCGGATGAGCTGCTGGAAGGAGATCCACAGGCAGCCAAAGTCATGGTGAATGCGCCGGCGCAGATCAACTTGGCCAATGGCAGCCGCCGCAGAAAGTCCAGATCGAAAATCATAATCGTCCCCAATTGTTAAATTGCTCAACCCATATGGCGGGCGGCACTATAACACGGGTCAAGCCGGCAGTTATAAGCGAGTGAAAAAAGTGAGAACTGCGATATAGAAGGGGAATCGGGAAATAGTACGAATGACGGCAAGGCGAAACGAGGCGGAGGACCGCCCCGTCGTCTGCGGATTAACGTTCGCTAAGTTCCTTACGTGCAACTTGAACCGCGCGGCGAACCTGCTCAGGTGCCGTTCCGCCGATATGGTTGCGGGCGGCGACGGAACCTTCGAGAGTCAGAACCTTAAACACATCTTCATCGATGCTGCCGCCGAACTGACGCAGCTCTTCCAGTGACATATCTGAAAGATCCTTGCCGGTTTTAACCCCGTAACCAACAGCCTTGCCGACGATTTCATGGGCGTCGCGGAAAGGTGTGCCGCGGCGCACCAGATAGTCGGCCAAGTCGGTTGCGGTGGCAAAACCGCGTTTGGCGGCTTCGCGCATGACTTCGCGCTTGGGCTCGATCGCCGGGATCATATCGGCAAAGGCGCGCAGGCAGTCACGCACTGTGTCGACGGCGTCGAACAGCGGCTCTTTGTCTTCCTGGTTGTCTTTGTTGTAGGCGAGCGGCTGAGACTTCATTAGCGTCAGCAGGGCGATCAAATGGCCGTTGACCCGGCCGGTCTTGCCGCGCACCAGCTCGGGCACGTCCGGGTTTTTCTTCTGCGGCATGATGGAGGAGCCGGTGCAGAAGCGGTCGGGCAGGTTGATGAAGTTGAATTGCGATGAGGTCCAGAGAATCAGTTCTTCACTCGCGCGCGACAAATGGGTGAGCAGAATGGCGGCGAAGCTGCAGAATTCGATGGCAAAGTCGCGATCGCTCACCGAGTCCAGGGAGTTGCGGGTCGGCTGGGAGAAGCCGAGCAGGCTGGCAGTCAGTTCACGGTCGATCGGATAAGTCGTACCGGCCAGGGCGGCAGCGCCGAGCGGACTTTGATTCATGCGGCGGCGGCAGTCCTGCAGACGGGAATAGTCGCGGTTGAGCATTTCGTACCAGGCCAGCAAGTGATGGCCGAAGGTCACCGGCTGAGCAGTTTGCAGGTGAGTGAAGCCCGGCATAATGGTGTCGGCTTCGCGCTCGGCCAACTCCAGAATGCCCTTCTGCAGACGGGTCAGCTCCTGGGCGATCACATCGATCTCGTCGCGCAGGTACAGGCGTACATCAGTGGCGACCTGGTCGTTGCGCGAACGACCGGTGTGCAGTTTTTTACCGGCGATGCCGATTTTCTGCGTCAGGGCCGATTCGATGTTCATATGCACGTCTTCCAGCTCGACGGACCACTGGAATTCGCCGCTGTCGATCTGCGCTTCGATGTCGCGCAGGCCGGTGTGAATCGCGTTTTTCTCTTCTTCGGTCAGCACGCCGACTTTGGCGAGCATTTCCGAATGGGCAATGGAGCCGCGGATATCCTGGCGGTACATGCGCTTGTCAAAATCGACAGACGCGGTAAAACGCTGGACGAAGGCGTCGGTGGCTTCGCTGAAGCGGCCGCCCCAAAGGGTGCTGGTGGATTCTTTCTTGCTCATCTCGGGCTCCTCTTCTGCCGCGTCTAAACTATGAGTGCATGGTCGCCTGGGGCATTGTTACACTGCTGGCGCCTGCGAAAAGTGGCGGATTATAAACAAAGCCATTCGCCAGAGCAGTGGTTTCACCGAGCTGTTCAAGAACGAATAACGATAAAACGCATACAGAGGACACGCTTATCAACACATCCAGGCGTACATTCCGCGGTGATTTTTTGCCCGATCTCTGCACGGTGCAGGCGGTTTTTCACCTGATTCTGGTGGGCGAGCTCTTGGCCATAGCGCTCACCGTGGTGCACGGCGGGGTGGTGGACTTCAACTGGAACCGGCTCGGTGTGCTGTCCATGTTGATTCAGTGGATCGTGCTCACCAGCGCCGCCTGCCTCTGTCCGCTGAGACCCTGGTTCCGCCGCCAGCATCCCATGGTCGCGGGGGTGATCAGCTACCTGCTGGTCCTTGGCATTACTGTTCTATACACCGTGGTTGGCGCCTTTATTCAGGACCTCGACGGGCCATTTCCCTGGGATCAATTGCTCACCAACCTGATGCTGGCCGCCGTGTTTGCCGGCATTGTTCTGCGTTATTTCTACCTGCAACAGCAATTGCGCAATCAGCAGCAGGCGGAATTGACCGCACGGATTCAGGCGCTGCAGGCGCGCATCCGGCCGCATTTTTTGTTTAACAGCATGAACAGCATCGCCAGCTTGATCGCTATAGATCAGGACGCGGCGGAAAAAATGGTGGTGGATCTGTCGGAGCTGTTTCGCGCGTCCTTGAGCGAGCCTGGATTGATTCCGCTGGAGAACGAGCTGGAGCTGTGCCGCAGGTTTGTCGCCATAGAACAGATCCGCATAGGCGACCGCCTGCAGGTTGAGTGGGATCTGGACCATATGCCGGAAGCCAAGGTACCGAGTTTGTTGCTGCAGCCGTTAATTGAAAACGCGATCTACCACGGCATTCAGCCGTTGCTGGAAGGCGGTACCGTGACCATTGCGGTGAAGCGGGTCGGCAGCCACTGCCGCATCCAGGTGCGCAACCCGATTGGTGATACTCAGCAGGCGTCCAACAAAGGCAACGGCATGGCATTGGAAAACATCCGCCACCGCCTAGAGGCCCACTACGGGGCAAAAGGCGAGCTGCAGGTGCAGGCCACCGCCAGTTTTTACGAAGTGACGGTGGAATTTCCCGCCGTGCCGCCGGCGGTGGTGGGTTGATTTTCGTGTTAACAGCAGTAGGCGGGTATTCACAACCTTTCGTCGGCGCACTTATGGCCTACACTTAAACAGACTTGGAATTGACTCACTTACAAGGACTTACAACAACTAAAGACTGACGGTGCAAAACTGCCCGTCATAAACTCGGATTCAATGTGTGATGCATGTATTAGTCGTGGATGATGAAGGGCTGGCTCGTCAGCGGTCCATGCGCTTGATTGAAAGCATTGATGGGTTCGACGTCATTGGAGAGGCCGCCAATGGTGACGCGGCGCTCAAAGCTATTCAGACGCTCGATCCAGACATCGTTCTGTTGGACATTCGCATGCCGGGCGAAGACGGTCTCGCAACCGCCAAAAAAATTGCCCAATTGAGTGATCCTCCGGCTGTGGTGTTTTGCACAGCCTACAACGAATACGCGGTGGAAGCTTTTGAAACCCTCGCGGTGGGCTATCTGCTCAAGCCGGTACAAAAAGACCAGTTGGCTGCGGCACTGGATAAAGCGCGCAAGTTCGTCAAATTGCAGCGCGCTGCTTCTACTCAGGACAGTGATCGTTCGGAAAGACGGCGCAATATAGCCGCCAAAACCCGCCGTGGTGTGGAGTTGGTACCGATCGAAGATATTTATTGTTTTATCGCTGATCAGAAGTACGTCACCATCATGCACCGCAATGGCGAGACCCTGATCGACGATACGCTCAAAGAGTTGGAAGAAGAATTCAAAGGCGTGTTTGTGCGCGTCCACCGCAATGCGCTGGTGGCCATTGATGAAATCGAAAAACTCGAACGCATGCCCACCGGACAATACGAATTGAAATTAAAAACGACGGAGTACCGCCCGGTGGTCAGTCGACGCCATGTGGCATCTGTGCGGGAATTGTTGTCCAACTTGTAGTGCCGAAATAAAACGTAATCTGATTTACCGAAACGCCCGGTGTGTCCCATCGGGCGTTTTGTTTTTTTGGGGGCTAAGTTGCCCTCACCCCAGCCCCCAGAGGGAGAGGGGGTTAGGGTAGTGCGCGGAGGGAGGATCAACTTTTATTGACTGGGCGTGTGCGGCCGGCGTCGTCTATGGCGACGTAAACAAATTCACCTTCGGTCACTTTCTGCTGCGAGCGGTCGTAATGTTTTACCCACACTTCCACGCGCGTTTTGATGGACGAGCGGCCTATATCCAAAACTTCGCAATAACAGCTGACCGTTGAACCGACGGGTACCGGGCGCAGAAATGCCATGCTGCCAACGGCCACAGTGGTCACCCGGCCCTTGGCGATTTCGCGGGCGATAATGGCGCCTGCCAAATCCATCTGCGCCATCAACCAGCCGCCAAATACGTCGCCATTGGAATTGGTGTCCTTCGGCATGGCCAGCGTTTGCAGGGCCAGCTCACCGGACGGCACGGGATCTTCGTCGATTTTCGCCATATAAATAACCTTGTTCTGTACCGAGTTTTGAATGTTGTTGTATGTAGTTTTCATTGTTTCATTAACAGGTTCGGCAACCAGGTGGCTAATTGAGGCCACAGGGCAAGCACGACCAGCAGGGCCAACTGCATCACAATGAAAGGCACTGCTCCTTGGTAGATCGTGCGCGTGGCAATTTCGTCTGGCGCTACCCCTCTCAAATAAAACAACGCGAATCCGAAGGGCGGAGTCAAAAACGACGTCTGCAGATTAAGAGCAATCATTATGCCGAGCCACACGGGGTCTACCCCCATCGCCAGCAATGCCGGGGCGACCAGGGGAACCACCACGAACGTGATTTCGATGAAATCCAGAATAAATCCCAGCACAAAAATCACGGCCATTACCACCAGCATAGCGGTAAATACGCCGCCGGGCAGGTGATGGAAAAACCGTTCGATCATCGCCTCGCCACCAAGACCGCGAAACACCAGGGAAAATACTGATGCCGCGAGCAAAATGGTGAACACCATAGCGGTCATTTTGGCGGTGTCGTGCACTATGGCGGTGAGCTTACGCCGGCAAAGTTGCTTTTTTATGAGCGCGAGAATCACCGCAGCCACCGCGCCTACTCCGGCGGCTTCGGTTGGGGTGGCAGCACCGCTGATGATGGAGCCGAGCACCACCAGGATCAGCAGAATCGGCGGCAGGATGCTGAACACCAAACGCCGTGCACTGACTTTTTCCTCTTCCAATATGCGCGGTGCTTGCGCCGGCTGGAACAGCCCTTTACCGAAGGCGTACAAAAGATAGAACACCACCAGCAATAATCCAGGCAGCAGTGCGCCCAAAAACAGGTCACCGACAGACACGGGTGCTGCGTTAAAAATCCCTTTGGCCAATTGAGACTGTTGATAGGAACTGGAAAGAATATCGCCGAGTAAAACCAGTGCGATGGAGGGCGGGATGACTTGCCCCAAGGTGCCGGTGGCGCAGATAAGCCCGGTCGCCAATTGTGGCGAATACCCCCGCCGCAACATGGTGGGCAGCGACATCAAGCCCATGGTCACCACAGTGGCACCGACTATACCGGTACTGGCGGCCAGCAGGGTGCCGACCAGCACAACCGAAACCCCTAATCCGCCCGGCAGCCGTCCGCAGGCGCGCGCCATGTTTTCCAATAATTCTTCCGCCAGTTTGGAACGCTCCAACACCACGCCCATAAAAATAAACAGGGGGACAGCAATGAGGGTGCCGTTGGTCATAACGCCGAATATTCGATCCGGGTAGGCGAACAACAGCTGGGCATCAAAATGGCCGAGCAGAATGCCGATTCCCGCAAACCAGAGCGCCACCCCGGCGAGAGTAAAGGCGACGGGATAGCCGAGCATCAGCGCAGCGCAGACCGCCAAAAACATCAACAGGGGAAGCAAATCACTCATGGTCGTTCACATAGAGCAGGGTGATCAGGTTGCGCGCCAGCTCCGCCAGTCCCTGCAAAGCCAGGGTGGCGCCGTAGACGATGATCAGGGACTTCATTAGAAAAATTGCCGGGATGCCACCAGCATCAGGTGAGGCTTCGCGGATTGCCCAGGAATTGGCGACGTAATTCCAGCTAATGACGCCGCAGTAAATGCAGAAGGGCAATAAAAACAGCAGCGTGCCGAGCGCGTCCAGCCAGGCTTTCTGCAGCGGCGAATAGCTGCGATAGAAAATATCCACGCGCACATGGCCGTCGGCGCGCAAGGTATAGGCTGCAGCGCACATCATCACCAGCGCATGCATATAGGTAACGGATTCTTGAAGGGCGACAGCGCCAACATCGAATAGGGCGCGGCTGATCACAATAACAGTGGTCGCCACGGCCATCACAGCCGTCAGCCATGCCACGCCTTTACCAAGGATGACGGAGGCGGCGCTGCAGTGCCGGTCGATGGCGCGGCATATCCTGGGCAGGAAACGCATAATTATTGTCTTTTTCTGCATTCGCGGAGGGGCCGCCATTATAACCATGTCCGCGGAAAATGCTCTTGCCTGCAGGCAGTTTTGCCAAATGTGAGCGGCAATTTTTCGAGCTGCAACACAATTGTCATATAGCCTCATTAGGATGGCTCTCATACGGACCCCATCAGGAGGCTTTTTGTGAAAAAACTATTGCTCGCCCTTACCTGTGCCGCCGGCCCTCTCATCAGCGGTGCCGCAATTGGCGACAGCCGCGACCATATCATGGTCGTCGGCTCTTCCACGGTATTTCCCTTCTCCAAAGTCGTCGCCGAGCGCTTCAGCCTTAAAACCGGGCAAAAGGCTCCCAAGGTGGAGCCGACCGGTACCGGCGGAGGTTTTAAGGAATTTTGCAAAGGCGTCGGCGTGGGCACGCCGGATATTGCCAACGCATCCCGCCGTATCAAGGAATCGGAATTCAAAGCCTGTCAGGACGCTGGCGTTAAAGACATAGTGGAAGTGTTTATCGGCTACGACGGCATCGTTATCGCCAACAGCAAAAAAGCGGAACCTATAGCGCTTTCCCGCCGCGATATCTTTCTCGCTCTCGCCAAGGTTGTTCCCGATCCGAAAGGTGGCGAAGAGCTGATTGCCAACCCCTATAAAACCTGGAAAGACGTCAACTCAGAATTACCCGCCAAAGCCATTTCCGTGATGGGACCGCCGCCGACTTCTGGCACGCGCGACGCTTTTGTGGAGCTGGCGATGGAAGGCGGTTGTAAAGCGTTTCCCTGGATTGCCGCTTTGGACAAAAGCGATAACGCTCGTTACAAAGCCATTTGCCACGGCGTGCGCGAGGACGGCGCATTTATCGAAGCCGGCGAGAACGACAATTTGATTGTGCGCAAACTATCGGAAAATCCCAATTTGCTCGGCATTTTCGGTTTCAGTTTTCTCGATCAAAACGCCGATGTAGTGCGCGCAGCAACCGTCGATGGTGTGGAACCACAATTTGAAACCATTGCTGACGGCAGTTATCCCGTATCGCGGCCTTTGTATTTCTACGTCAAAAAAGCCCACGTCGGTGTTATTCCGGCGATTCAGGAATTTCTCGCAGAATTCACCAGTGAAAGAGCCTGGGGCGACGAGGGATATCTGGCGGAAAAAGGCATGATTCCGATGGAGGAAAAGCGACGCAAAACTGTGGCGGAGAGTGTGAAAAAACTCGAGCCCATGAGTCTGTAAAAAAATGAATGCGTCTTTGTTGTTGCTGATTGTTGCACTGCTCAGCGGCCTGGCATTCTGGGCCGGCCGATCCCGCTCCCTTGTGGTGGCGGGCGTCGGCGGTGTGCGGACGCTCAATTCCCTGCCGTTTTATTACGGCTCCCTCACCGCCTTCTGGTGTGCACTGCCCAGTTTGGTGGTGATTTTTCTTTGGTCCATATTCGACGGCGTTTTTATCGAAAAACTGGTGCACCCGCTGATCGCGCCTGCAGTGTTGGAGGCGGCGCACGGCAATATGGATCTGGTGATGAATCAGGTGCGTAATCTGGCGGCGGGCCACGTCAGTGCCGCATCGGTCGATCCTTCCGTTGTCGCCGCGGCGGAACGGTTAAACTCCCTGGAAAATATCAACCGCTGGGCGCAAGCCGGAGTGGCCCTGAGTTTTGCCGTTATAGGTGCAATCTGGATTTGGCTGCGCATCAATCCGCAACTCAAGGCGCGCGCAAAAGTGGAAGATATTTTTCGCTGGCTGTTATTTTCCTGCGCATTGCTCGCCATTCTCACCACCATCGGCATTTTGCTGTCGGTTTTATTTGAATCCCTGCGATTTTTTCAGCGCGTACCCGTAACCGAATTTTTATTTGGTTTGGAGTGGAGCCCGCAAACCGCGATTCGCGCCGATCAACAGGGCAGCTCCGGCAGTTTCGGCGCTGTGCCTTTATTTGCTGGCACTTTGTTGATTGCCGGCATTGCACTTTTGGTGGCTGTGCCGACGGGTTTGATGGTGGCGATTTATTTAACCGAATACGCCAGTCCACGTATGCGCAGTTTGATTAAACCGGTGCTGGAAGTGCTCGCTGGAATTCCCACAGTGGTGTACGGATTTTTTGCCGCTTTGACGGTGGCGCCTTTGATCCGCGACCTGGGTTTGTCACTCGGGCTGGATCAGTGGCTTGCCATCAGCTCAGAAAGCGCCTTGGCCGCCGGTTTGGTGATGGGGGTGATGATTATTCCATTTGTATCTTCCCTGTCCGACGATGTCATCAACGCTGTGCCGCAAAGCCTGCGCGACGGCGCACTGGGTTTGGGTTCCACCCATTCGGAAGTGGTCAAGCTTGTCGTCATTCCCGCAGCGCTGCCGGGCATTGTCGGCAGTATTTTGCTCGCCGCCTCGCGCGCGATTGGCGAAACCATGATTGTGGTGATGGCAGCAGGACTCGCTGCGAACTTGACGGCGAACCCTTTCGATTCGGTTACCACAGTCACCGTACAAATCGTCACTTTATTGGTGGGCGATCAGGAATTTGAAAGCGCAAAAACTCTGGCGGCATTTGCGTTGGGATTGGTGCTGTTTATGGTGACGCTCGGCCTTAATTATTTCGCCCTGTACATCGTGAGAAAGTATCGTGAGCAATATGAATAGAAAACCGATGGAACTGGTGCAGAAAAGTTTGGCGCGACGCTATCGCGCTGAACGGCGGTTTCGCTTTTTTGGTGTGGTGTCGGTGATTATTGGTGTGCTCGCGCTGCTGGTATTGTTTTTCGAAATTTTCAGCAACGGCCTGGGGGCCTTTCGTCAAACTCATATTCAATTGAGCGTCAATTTTGATCCGGAGATTCTCGAAATCACTGACGCGCATGATGCTACTCAAATTCGGAGTGGCAATTACGAAGGCATTTTGCGCAAGGCGTTGGCACAGCGTTTTCCGCAAGTCAGCGGTCGCGCGGCAAAACGCGAACTCAACGGTCTGGTCAGCATAGGTGCAGCATACGATCTGCGCGCGGAATTGGCGGACAATCCGGAATTGTTGGGCCAACAAAAAACCTACTGGGTATTGGCGGATGACGATGTCGATACCTATTACAAATCGCTCCAGCACGGCAAACCTTTTACCGCGCGCACTAGTGAAGCGCGTCAGGCGCAAATTGCCGAATTAATCCATCAGGGTGAAATTCGCACGCAGTTTAATTGGCGCTTTTTTACTTCCGGCGATTCCAGCGAGCCGGAAATGGCCGGTATTCTAGGTGCGGTGGCGGGCAGTTTGCTCACTTTGTTGGTGACCTTTGTTTTGTCGTTTCCCATAGGCGTAGCCGCAGCGGTTTATCTCGAAGAATACGCACCGAAAAATCGATTCACGGATTTTATTGAGGTGAATATCGCCAATCTGGCAGCGGTACCATCGATTATTTTCGGTTTGTTGGGACTGGCGATTTTTATTGGTTTTTTCGGCATGCCGCGCTCGATTCCGCTGGTGGGCGGTCTGGTATTAACCCTGATGACGCTGCCGACCATTATTATTTCCAGCCGCAACGCCATTAAAGCCGTGCCGCCCAGCATTCGCGACGCCGCGTTTGGCATAGGCGCGTCGAAAATGCAGGTGATTTTGCACCACGTATTGCCGCTCGCCATGCCCGGCATGTTGACCGGTGCGATTATCGGTATGGCTCAGGCACTCGGCGAAACCGCGCCGCTGCTGATGATCGGCATGGTCGCCTTCATCATGGATATTCCCAACAGCATCAGCGATTCCGCCACTGTATTGCCGGTGCAAATTTTTCTCTGGTCTGACAGTCCCGAGCGGGCGTTTGTCGAGCGGACTTCCGCTGCTATCATGGTGCTGCTCGTGTTCCTGGTCTGCATGAATACGCTCGCGGTCTGGCTGCGCAAACGTTTGGAGCGCCGCTGGTAAGCGGCGGATAACGAGGTAACACGATGCACGACATTCTCGAACACAAATCCCGGGTTTCACCCAAGGTAGACCTGCCCTTTATGGCTCCAACCCATCCCATCGCCGAACCCGGCCAGCGCCCTTTTGCAGCGGATGACTATCAAACTGTAGGCAGTCCGTTTGTCGACAAAGCCAAATTTGCCATGCGCGATGTCAACGTTTTCTACGGTGAAAAACAGGCAGTGGTGAACGTCAGCCTGGATATCGCCGAAAATGAAGTGATCGCCATGATCGGTCCATCCGGCTGCGGCAAATCCACCTTTTTGCGCTGCTTAAATCGCATGAACGACACCATCGAAGCCTGCCGCGTCAGCGGCAGCATTCAGTTGGACGGGCAGGAAATTTATTCCAGCAAAATGGATGTAGTACCGCTGCGCGCGCGGGTAGGCATGGTGTTTCAGAAGCCGAACCCGTTCCCTAAATCGATTTACGAAAATGTCGCCTATGGGCCGAAAATTCACGGCCTGGTCAATCGCCGTGTCGATCTTGATGAAATCGTCGAAACCAGTCTGCGGCGCGCCGGTTTATGGGACGAAGTCAAAGATCGCTTGGATGCACCGGGCACCAGTTTGTCCGGCGGTCAACAGCAGCGTTTATGTATCGCCCGCACTATTGCGGTGAGTCCGGAAGTAATTCTGATGGACGAACCCTGTTCTGCACTCGACCCCATTGCCACGGCCAAAATCGAAGAATTGATCGCCGAGCTGAGCGAGAACTACACCATCGCCATAGTGACCCACTCCATGCAGCAGGCGGCGCGGGTCTCCCATCGCACGGCCTATTTCCACCTGGGCAAGCTGATTGAAGTCAACGACACCCAAAAAGTGTTTACCACTCCGGATCATCCATTGACCGAAGCCTATATCACCGGGCGCTTTGGTTAAGTGAGGGTTTTGCCATGGACACTTTGAATCTCGACCAGCATATCTCCAACCAATTCAACGCCGATCTGGAGCAGCTGCGCACGCAATTTCTCGAAATGGGCGGCCTGGTGGAACAACAGGTGGCGGACGCCGTGCGCGCCATTGAAACCGCCGACGGTGCCCTGGCGGAAAAGGTGCGCCGCACCGAAAGTGAAATCGATCGCCGCGAGCTGGAACTCGACCGCGTGTGCACACTGATTCTGGCGCGCCGGCAGCCGGCGGCGTCGGACCTGCGTCTGGTGCTGATGGTCACCCGCGCGACCGCCGACTTAGAGCGCATAGGCGACGAGGCCAACAAAATCGCCAAGATGGCCATAGCGCTGAACGAAGACGGCGCTTCGCCGCGCGGCTATGTGGAGCTGCGCCATATAGCCGCCCGCGTCTTGAAACTGGTCAATCTCGCCCTCGACGCTTTTGCGCGCTTTGATGTGGACACTGCGAAAACCGTAGTGCGCGACGACTCCCTGGTGGACCAGGAATACCGCAGCGCGATTCGAGAACTGATTACCTACATGATGGAAGACCCGCGCTCCATCTCCCGGGTGATGAACATCATGTGGGCCCTGCGCGCCCTGGAGCGCATCGGCGACCACGCGGGCAATATCGCCGAGCATGTGATCTATCTGGTGCATGGCATGGATGTGCGCCATATGCCCTTCAACGAGATGGAGCAAAAAATCGAACAACGGACCGGCAAAAAGTAATCAATGTGCGTCGCAAGCGGCTTCTAGTTGGCATTCCGGACTATTTCTGACTAGTCTGATAAATACAGTGATGCCGGCTCGGCCCGGATGGATAATCCTGCTAACTACCTGATCCTGTTGATTAACTGTCTGACCTGCTTGCGAGTGTTCATGAAATCATTCTTCGCGATGATCGCCGCTTTTGTTTTTTTGTGCGCGTGTGAAGGCAACTCCAAAATGAAGCAGATGAGCAATGCCGAGCTCGCGAGCAAACGCGACGAATGCTTGCGCATAAACCCCAGCGCGCCGGGGAAAGTGACGGCTTGTGAAAATATTCGCAAGGAATGTGAAAGACGGCGGAGTCAGGGGAATTATTCCTGCTGATCCCGTCTGAGAATTAGCCAGCCTCCCGCAACACCACCGCTGGCGGTGTATTAACCGCCGGACGACAGCTCACCACTCCCAGTCCGCCAATCAGTAATGCACTCAACAATGGACCCGCAAGCCACAGCCAATAGTGCGGCTTGATAGGGGTTTCCAACACCCAGTGTTGCAGGCTGGCCAATAAGATTTCCGCCCCCAGGACCGCAATAAGCCCAGAGAGCAGTCCGAGCAGGGAGAACTCCAGCCAGACGCTGCCGAGCATCAAGCGGCGCGGGCTGCCGAGGGCGCGCAGCAGGCCGACTTCCTGTTTGCGTGAATCGATACTGCTGGTGACCGCGGCGAGCAGCACCAGGCAGCCGGCGGCCAAGGTGAGCAACAGCACCAACTGCACGCCGTCACTGACATTGGTGACTATGGTGCGGATCTGCTCGAAGATACGGTCGAGTTCGATCACCAGTACAGTGGGAAAGCGCTGCAGCAGGTCGTTGATAAAAGCTTTGTCCGACGGCGGTAGATGCAGGCTGGTGATGTAGGTGGGCGAGAATTGGTCGAGCGCGCCCGGTTCGAAAATAAAAAAGAAATTTGGCCGCATGGAGCGCCAGTCGAGGGAGCGCAGGCTGGCGATTTCAGCTTCCATGGCGAGTCCGCCGAGGGAGAAGGTCAGGCGATCACCCGGTTTTAAATCCGCCTCGCGCGCCATGTCCACTTCCACCGATACCCCGGGCAGGCCGTGCCGGCTCTGCCATTGCGGCCACCAGTTGCCATCCACCACCTTGTTGTCATCCGCCAGATCCGCCGTCCAGGTGAGATTGGCCTCGCGGTTGAACACCCCTTCGCGCGCGACCTTGGTTGCGCTCAACTCCACGCCGTTGATATGGGTAAGACGCCCGCGCACCATGGGGTAGAGCGGCTGGCGCTGGTAGTGGCGTTCGTCAATCAGCTGCTGGATGTCGTCGACCTCGTGCTGCGGGATATTCACCAGAAAATGATTGGGTGCATCATCCGGCAGTTGCGCCTGCCAGTCGTCCAGCAGCGAGGTGCGCACTATGGTCAGCGTCAGCAGCAACATAATGGCTACCGAGAACACCACTATCTGCATCAGGGTCTGCTCGCGCCGCCGCTGTAGATTCGCCACCGCCAGACGCCAGACGCTGCCCGCGCTGCCCGCCAGGGACCGGCTGAGCCGCAGCAAGCCGAGTGCAAGCAAAGCTGTTGTGAGCAAGACCGCGACCAGCGCGCCTATCACGCTCGCGGCCAGCTTCAGGTTCTGACTGAACATCAATACCAACAATAGGATGGCGAGAAACGCCAGTGCTACCTGTACGCCTATCTGTATACGTCCGACAGTCAGCTCACGGCGCAGGATTTTCATCGGCGGCACGTAAGGCAGAAACCACAGGGCGGGCAGGGCGAAGAACAGCAGGCAGATCAGGCCGCTGCCAAGGCTGACCAAATAGGGATACACAGTTCCGGAGCCGAGGCGGATCTGATAGTTGCGCCAGAGGGCTTCTTCCACAATTCGCTGCATGATCTCACCGACCAACAACCCCGCCAGGGACGCCAGCACAGCCAGCACAAACAATTGGGTGAAGTAGAGCCGCCGCACGCGCCCGCTGCTGGCGCCGAGGCTTTTCAGCAAGGCCACCTGATCCACATGGCGATTGGCAAACTGGCGCGCTGACAGGGCGAGGGCGACGCTGGCGAGCAGCACGCCAATCACCGCCGCCAACAGCAGAAAGCGCTGGCTGGTAGCCAGCGCGCGCCCCAGATTTTGCTGATTTTTGCCGACGTCCACCAGCCGCTGATGCGGATTCAATTGCGGTTCCAGCCACGCGGAAAACGCCTCCACATCAGCGGGGTGACCGGCGTACAGCCATTGGTACTGCACCCGGCTGCCCGGTTGCACCACTTCTGTCAGTGGCAGGTCGGCTTGATTCATCAGCAGGCGCGCGCCCATAAAACTGAAGGGGTTGCTGCTGTCTGGCTCGCGGATCAGTACGCGGGTGACGGTCAGCTCGTATTCGCCGACCGCCACGCGATCGCCGAGCTGCAGATTCAACAGGGGTAATAAACGCGAGTCGACCCAGGCTTCGCCCGGTGCAGGAATGCCGTCGGCAATGCTGATTTGCAGCGGGTCTATGGCAAAGGGCACCAGGCTGGTTTCCAGCTGGCCGCGCAGGGGATAACCCTCGCCGACCGCTTTGACTGAGGCGAGGTGCATATGCTCCCCGGCATAAACCATGGAAGCAAAATGCACCGCGGTGGTTTGCGACAAACCGGCTTCTTTTGCTGCTTGTTCCCATTCCGGATTGTGGGGGTGAGAGCCGCGCACCACTCGGTCCGCGCCGAGCAGCACATTGCTCTCCTGCACCAAAGTGCGTTGCAGTCGGTCGGTAAAAATCGCGATGCCGCTGACTACAGCAACTGCCAGCAACAATGCTCCCGCCAGCAGTTTTACCTCGCCGCTGCGCCAGTTGCGCCAGAGCAGTCGCAGGGCCAGCATCAGGTTTGCACCGTAGAATTGGCAATGCGGCCCGCGTTCAATTCGATGCGTCTCTGACAGCGCATCGCCAGGCGCTCTTCGTGGGTAATCAACACCAGGGTCGTGCCCAGCTCGCGATTCAGGTCGAACAACAATTCAATAATGCGCGCGCCTGTGGCGCTGTCGAGATTGCCGGTGGGCTCGTCGGCAAATAACACCCGCGGCGAACTGGCGAAGGCGCGGGCTATGGCGACGCGCTGTTGCTCCCCGCCGGAGAGTTGTTGCGGGTAGTGATGCAGCCGCTGTGCAAGGCCGACGCGACCGAGAAACTCCGCCGCCGCTGCACGGCCATTGCTGACGCCGTGCAGTTCCAATGGCAGCAGCACATTTTCCAGCGCGGTCAGTCCGGGCAGAAGTTGAAAGGATTGAAAAATAAAACCGACATTTTCCGCGCGCACCTTAGCGCGGCCTTCTTCATCCAAATCCGTTAAGTGATGGCCGTTGAGGAACACGCTGCCGCTAGTAGGCAAATCCAGCCCGGCGAGAATTCCGAGCAGAGTCGACTTGCCCGAACCGGATGCACCGACAATCGCCAGACTTTCACCAGCGGCAACGTCCAATGAGATGTCCTGCAGAATGGTGAGGGCACCTTCATAGGTGTGCACGGTCTTAACCACGTTCTGCGCCGAAACCATAGGTTTTGCTGCAACAGGATTCGTTGGCGCGGAGTTGGCGGTTGGTACGGAGTTCGACTGCAAACCCATGGAATTCCTTAAATATTGGTAGATGGGGTTAAAGGCGTGTCGATGCATCGGCAACTAAGCTGTGCATTGGCAATGTTTTCTTCCCTCAACAGAGTTAAGCCCATGTCGCACCTATTGTCCGCCCGCGTTTTGGTCTTCTGGTTCCTGCTGCTGTCCATTCCCTTACAAGTTGTTGCTGAGGCCCCGCGTATTCTGGTGCTCGGTGACAGCCTTAGCGCCGCCTACGGTATCGAGGTGCGTCAGGGATGGGTGAGTCTGTTAGAACAACGCTTGGCAGGAAAATATCCCCACGTTGTCATCAACGCGAGTGTCAGCGGCGAAACCACGGGCGGCGGTCTCGCCAGACTGCCCGCGCTGCTGCAACAGCATCAGCCATCAGTGGTGATTGTGGAGCTGGGCGGTAACGACGGTCTGCGCGGTTATCCGCTTAACGTGATGCAACAGCAGATGACGGAAATTATCGAGAAGAGCCGCGCTGCGGGAGCGACCGTGGTGCTGGTAGGCATGCAAATTCCGCCTAATTACGGCCCGCGCTATACCAATCGTTTTCACGATATCTATAAAGAATTGGCGGAAAAATTCGAGTTGCCATTGGTGCAGTTTTTATTGGAAGGCGTGGCCACGGAAGCCGCGCTGATGCAGCGGGATGGTATTCATCCCACGGCAGAAGCACAGGAAAAAATTCTCGATAACGTGTGGTCGGTTTTGCAGCCTTTATTGGAGTCTGAATCCTAATCTTATCGTCGGGTGAAGATTCCAAGCGGAATCATTATGCCGACTTGAGCTCGGGAGTCCAATTTATCGGACCAGAAAACATCGGTGTAGAGCCCTATGCCGGCATATTTACCTAGCACGGCAGACGCATGCAGCGGAATACCAAAAGAATTTCCTTCTCTTTTGTCGCAATGATCAATAACTCCTAAAAAAACGTCTCAGGCTCGCAGTTATCAGCCCAGGTTCCTTTTCCATAAGCCAACCCCGCGCCCACATCGGCGTAGCCCCAACCAAAAGTGCCGGAAAAAAATCGGGAGATGGCGACTGTTTTAATTGCTGGCGTAAATTTTTCTCCCGACTGTTTATCGTTGTAGGAAGAGAAAAACCCTGAATCAACAAATCTGGAATAACTGAATGCCCATCCCCAACTGCGATCACCAATTTTGAATCGGACATTCTCACTATCCAAAAACGCCTTGCCGAGTTCCAGCCAAGCCCTATCGTAGTCGGCTAAGCAGTTGGGAATCAGTGAGAACAAAAAAATCGATAACATTATTCTTTTCATAAGCTCCCTCTGTCCGATAATTAACGTTTGAGCCATTTTGTTAAATTTAGACCAAACTACCGGTAATGTTTGGGTCCGTCAAGCTGGGGGCGAGGAAAGGTATTAAGGGAAGAGAGGAATAAGGAGGAAATGAATAAGGAAGATAGAAAAGCGCCGCAGATTAGCTGCGGCGCTTTGTTTTTTTATTTGAGGTAATGCCAGATATGTTATGGCAACAGCAGAATTTGATCCTGCGCGGGATCAAAATCTTCAATGGTGTAATTCACACCGTCCACCAAATAAATCTCATCTTGTCCTGTGCCGGTGAAAAATCCGTAATTGAAATCACGGTAAATTTCGACGATGTCGTCCCCACCTTTCAAATCAATCAAAAACTCTTCGAAGTCGGAGGTAATGTCGATATCGGCAAACTCGCCGATGGTCAGCTTATTGGCGCCATCGGTTCCTTCCAAATTTAAATAAGAGGAAAAACCGCCGAGGCGGATGGCGCCATTGAGCAGCAGGGATTTGGAGAAAATTGCCTGCAGCATGCCGATATTGCCCAGATCCACGGACGATGTGCCGGCAGAGCCGAGGTCTATGTGCGCTGCAGAGATCGACAAGCTGCTATCACCGCCGACAATATGAGTATTTTCCAACTGCTTCACAGTGGAATCTTCACCTAAAGAACGCAGAGTGATACTGGCATCGAGCAGATCCCAATTGCCGAGGGCAATATCGTTGGCATCGGTCAGGCTGATGGCGGTGGCGTGACCGGCTTCTATGGTAATGCTGTTGAAATCATTTTCCGGATTTTCCAGCGTTACCTGACTGCCTACAGGTGTGCGCAAAAAGAAATCTCCTGTCAGAGTGATTTTCCCAAGCTGGACAATATCCAGAAAGGTCAGTATCTCCGCGTCCGTGGCGTTTAACTCGCGAATGACAAATTGTTCATAATTGCTTGTGGTATACAGCGCAAAATCACCATGACCGGTAACTGAGAAGCTTGTAGTGTCACTTACGCCCTCCACCTGGAACGGAATAAATTCAGGAAATTCCTCGAGACCGGTTGAGGAGGCAATGATGCGGGCATCGCGTGAATAACGAGCGCGCAGGTCGCTAAAACCGCGCAGATTGAGCGTCGCACCGGATTTGTCACCCAAATAAATTCGCGCCGCGTGTACTTCCAAAGTGCTGTCGCTGAGATCAATGGCGGTACCCGCGAGTTGCGACACCATGCCATTTTCACCTAAAGAGGTGAATTTCACCCACGAATCGAGGATATTGAGGTTGCCGAGTAAAATGTCGTTTTTATCGGCGATATCCACAGTAGTTGTATGGCCCAGTGTTAAGTTGACGGTGCGGAAGTCGTTGTCCTCATGGGTGAGCGCGACGTCACTGCCTGCCGTAGCTGTCAGGCTGAAGGAGCTTGTTTCGATGGCTCCGGTCTGACTGATGTTGCCAATGGATGATAGGCTCGCGCTATTTGCATTAAGGCGACCGATCTGGATACCGGAATCATTCAGGGTAGCGGATAAAGCGAACTGGCTTGGACCGTAAATGGTAGGTTGTTCGAATTGGGCCTGGCTGCGAGCGTTGATGCGATTGGCCCCGTCGTAACCTTTTGCCGTTACTAGGCTGACATCAAACTCGCTCGGTGAGCTTATGGCATTTACGACATCGATGCTGTTGCTGAAATTCAGATCCAGCCAGCTGTAGATCATATACACACCACTTCCTTCTGCGCGTGTGCCCAGTGCGATGCTATCGCCGGTCAGATGCAGATCGCTGGCATCGAGGGTGATACTCGTCCCATCGAGCTGACGGATTGCGCCATCTGACTGGATATGCACTATGGAATCCAGCACGTCGAGCTCGCCCAGATCAATCCCGCCAGTCTCAGTCAGACTGATAAAGCTCGTGTGGCCGGTGTTCATAGTAACGCTGCCAAAATCATTGGCAGTGTTATTGAGGCGCACATCCGCGCCTGCGGTCACATAGAAATGTGTGTTGTCCGAAATCAAAAGGGAGCCGACCTGGCGGACGGTGCCGATACTGTTAATAGTGAGATTCTGCGCGCTGATATGTGGCAGATTGGCATAAATATAAGCGGTAACTTCCACATCGCCGCTGGTCAGGATCGGGTTGCCGGTAGCGCCTATGACCTGATCGCCTTCAAGCACTATATGACCGCTGCCGGTGTCGCCCTGAGCACTCAAGCTGCCGCCGCCGTTTAGGCGAAGGGTATCGGTTGCCAACAGGTGAATGCCGCCGGCGGCGCCACTCTCGTTATTCGCAGTCACTGCTCCTCTTTGAGTCACATTGCGTCCTGCCAAAACCACTTCGCCGGCAGTGCCGGCGATTGCGTTAACGCTTAACGAGCCTGTGTTAAGGACATCGACACCTGAGCCGAGAGAAAAACTGCCATCATCGTGAAGAACAACCTGTGTATCGCCACCGAGGTCGCCGGAATTAACAGCACGCGAAAACAAATCCTCGCTCACGCTGGCGGTCAGCAGAATTTTTCCACCCGCAGCCTCGATCAGACCGGAGTTGGTAACGCCTGTGTCCACATCTATAGCGGCCTCATCCACACGGACTCCGATAAGTCCCTGATCATCGAAAGTGACCACCGCCGCGTTGCCGGAAGCGAGCACCACGTGGCCGAGGTCTGCATTGATCAAGCCCGTGTTGGTAACCTGTTTGCCAATCAAAGCGACATTACCGCCGGTAGAAGCGTTGATAAGACCTCTATTGATAACAGTACCCGCGCTGTCTTCCACTGCCTGCAAAATAAGATCGCCGTTGAGAAAATCATCGGTATTTAAATTGAGGCCGGTGGCCACCAGACTGCCGACATTCACTTGTGAACCTGCACCGAACAGAATGCCATTGGGATTCAACAAAATAATTCGGCCATTGGCGTCAATACGCCCCAGAATCTGGCTGCCGTTGAGATCGAGAATACGGTTCAACGCAATCGATGATTCACTCGGTTGGACAAAATTTACTCGTTCATTTGCTGCGACATTAAAAGAATCCCATTCAATGGCCAGGCGATCTGTGCCCTGCGTGATGGTGGTGTCCAAACCACTTTGATTGATAACACCTTCTCCGCCAACCACTGTGCCACCGGTTGGCGCGGCCAATGCACCTGCGGCGAACAGCTGACCGATAATGGCGACACATAAAGGTTTGATACGAAAAACAGAGGATAAAGAAGACAAATTTGGACGAACGTAAGACTGGCTACGCTGAGGCATGACGAAATTCCTTCTGATTTTGCTGGATTGAACCCTCGACGGCTTGGGTATCAGGCGTTTTTATTATCGATTTCCCAATCAGAGGGTCATGTGCTGATGCTGCTCGGTAATTTTGCTGGTCGCTCAATCATTAACACATTTAGGTTTTTGCGTTAGCAATATGCATACCGCCAGAAGAAAAAAGTCAGATTAAATATAAAATTGGTTATTTTATGTTTTGGTGCGAAGCGCTTGTTGTCAGTTTTTTGTGATGAATACGTGTTTTTTGTGGCGGGAGAAAGAAAAAACACAAAATAAAATCTGCAAGAAAAAATATGCAAATGGAAAAATTTACGAAGGTGTAAATGGATTCGACATGACTCGTTCACTCACGTAGGCGAGTGAACGAGTAGAACAGGGTTAATTAATGTGAAGTTGGCTTTTCAACCTAATGTCGCGAGAAGACGCGCCGACAAGAATTTCAAAATCACCGGGCTCAACCAGCCAATTGCGCACATTGCTCGACCAGAAGGCAAAAGCCTGCGGCGGTAATACGAGTTGCACAGTGGTTTGTTCGCCGGGAGCCAGGCTCACTTTTTGGAAACCCTTCAATTCTTTAAATGGCCGGGGTTCACTGCTGTGTAGATCGCGCACGTAAAGTTGCGCAATTTCCTGGCCGGCGACATTTCCGGTATTGGTGATCTTAAAACGCACTTCCACGCCAGGCTCCGCTGTGTTGGATAACACATTGACCACCAGATCCGAGTAGCTGAACTGGGTATAAGAAAGTCCAAAACCAAAAGGATAGAGCGGCTCAATATTGCGGCTGTCGTACCAGCGGTAACCGACAAAAACGCCTTCCTTATAGTGCACATCGTAAACGGGATAAATTTTTTCCCACTCATCATTGGCACCGTTGTACAGAGTTGAACCTGCGGGTACGTAATCCGCGCCGGGGCCGTCGCGGAATTCGCGCTCTATGGTGAAAGGCAATTTGCCGGATGGATTGACGTCGCCGCAGAGTATTTCCGCCACTGCAATATTGCCGTTCTGGCCGTTGTAAAAGCAGTGAACAATCGCCGCCGCTTTGTCGTACCAGTCGGTCATGCGAATACCGCCGCCGGAATTTACCAGCACAATCACGTTCGGATTCAGGCGCACTATATTGCGGATATAGAGCTCTTCGTGAGGATCCAGCTCGAACGGACGGTCCCAACTTTCCGCATCGTAAGTCCCGGTTGCGACAATAATGGTTTTGGCGTTGCGGATGGTTTCGTTTGTCGGCGACACTTCGTAACGCACGCGCTCGCCAAACGTATCTTTCAACGCTTGGTACAAGGTTATCTGGTTGTAGCCTTTTACTTCGGAGGAGCCGCCACCCACCGCTTTTTTGTGGATATAGGTTCCCAACAGCAGAATTTCATCCGAGCTGTTTTTATCCAGCGGCAAAATTTGATTTTGATTGCGCAGCAGTACCACGCCTTCGCGGGCAGTTTGCAGGGCAATTTGTTCGTGCCGTGGATATTCCTGTACCAATTCCGGCTGCGGTTTTTTGTTGTACAAATCCATGGCTTTCAGCGTGGTCAGAATGCTTTTTACCATGCGATCCAAATCGGCTTCTTTGACTTGACCGCGCTGAATTTTTTCTTCCAGACCCAGCGTCGCTAAATTGGCTGGCATTTCCAGATCCTGGCCGGATTCCACCAATTTCACGCCGTCGTAAACCGACCACCAATCGGTCATCACCAACCAGCGGAAGCCGAGAACTTTGCGCAGCAAATCGTGAATAACCGCTTTGCTTTGGCCAGTCCATTCGCCGTTCAACAGGTTGTAGGACGTCATTACCGCCAGGGCGCCGGCGTCGATTCCCGCTTTAAAAGACGGTAAATAAATTTCGTGCAGTGTTCGTTCGTCGATAATGGAATTACTTTTACGCCGGAAAAAATCCGTGTTATTGGCAACAAAATGTTTGAGGGTTGCGATAGTGCCGGTGCTTTGCACACCTTTGACATAACGCTCCACCATGCGTGAAATCAAATAAGGATCTTCACCAAAATATTCGAAATTGCGTCCGCATTGAGAAATTCGATACAAATTGAATCCGGGGCCGAGCAAAATGCCAATGCCATTTGCATTGCATTCTTCACCTACGGCGGTGGCATAGGCTTCACAGAGATCCGGATTCCACGTTGCCGCCAACATAATCGGCGCTGGAAATGCGACAGAAGTCGGCACAGGATATTGAAAGGTGACTTCGTTAAAACGCTCGCGCAATGTAATACCAGCAGTAGCGTCTGAACACAAAATGGGAGGCAAACCCAGACGGGGAATTCCTTTAATAAAAAATATATCGGTACCACCGATGTAAGCGCATTTTTCGCTAAGCGTCATCTGCGCCAAAATAGTTTCCGCCCATGAGGCAGCTTCTTCGAATGATAATTTGGGATGCATGGCGTCTCCGTGCAAACGCAAGTAAAAAGGCGGAACGAAAGCGCGCTATTGTAAAGGATTGTTTGCCAAAGAAAAAATTGCAGAAGAAAAAACGGCCTCAAAAGAGGCCGCGAAGCAGGGTACTAACCTTGAGGAGAGGACGTTCACGCACGGTAAGCAAAACCCACGTATGGATTCTTGTTGCCAAGAATCCGAGCTTAGCAGCCACGCCCACGGCTAATAAGCTCTAAAAATTCGTTTGCAGCCATTACCAATCTGCAGCAGCACCAATCCTCATCTACACAAAGAGCGGAAAAAAGAGGTGAGGGCGGATCAACAGCAGAAGTAAACACAGCATCGGTACAAGCAAACCCGAAAGATCACTTCATAATCCAACACTCACCCCGCTGGATGGTGCGAGCAACGGACCGAAAATGTGACTACTAAGACTACTGCTCAAATGCCTTACACATTTCTTTGTGTATCGCCGTCGCTCACTTTTATTGTAGGTAAGCTTTTATTTCCGATCAGGAATTGTTTTGTCTAGTTTTGGGGTTTGTCCAAACAGAAGGGAATAAAAATGTGAGTCAATGTCACTCATCCCAAAATGCGGGCGCTTATCTGTGATAAATGAAGAGCATTAAGAATTTAGGGGCTGGTTATTTCAAATTTATAGAATTCCTGCGTTCCGTTGATTTGCGATAGGAAATAGAAAACGAGATTGAAAAAGGAGAGGAAAGTTAGCAGAAAAGGTCAGCTGGCGAAGAAGGGAAACGAGGGGGAAAAGCGGGGAAAAGCGGGCTCCATAGCAGGAGCCCGCCAAGGTCAAATAACGTTTACTGGCACTGTACGCCGGCTTTGTCGCCCATGCCGGGAACCATGCGCACGTTGGTCACCTGCAATTCCAGGCTGCCGTCGGTTTGCAGAACAAAACCGCGGGTAATTTCGTGGAAGCGAATACCCAGTTTGGCGAAGCAGGCCAGATCGACGGAAAGCTCATTCCAGTCATTGCGCGGAGAAGCGTTCACCAGCGTGGTGATGTCGATATTGGCCTCGCAGCCAGCCCCCAGGCAGGCCATCTGCAAATTTACCGGCCCCGTGGAAGGCTGCAGCAGGCGGATGTCGAACACCAGTGCGCCTTTTTCTTCCTGCACTTGCGAGAGGTTGCGCATGGCGTTGGGAACAATGATTTGCAAGGCCGCGCTGCCTTTGCCGTCCCAGGTGGCGTGAATGGCGTCGCCCTGAGTTTCCTTGTCGCCTTCGGTCAGGGTCAGGCTGGCGTTTTTGGCGATGCCGGACAGGTAGCGCACTGGTGTTGTCTCCGGTGCTACCGCGTAAACCTCCCAGGGCGCTTGGGCGGTGCCGACAAACAATTCCTCATCCGCACCGCCTTTCACATTGGTGTAATTCTCTTCGGTCGACAGCTCGCCCAGGTCAGCCGCGGGTGACGCATAGGTCAGACCGTAACCATAGGGGAACAGTGGATCGTAATTCTTATCGCCGATATTAACTTCGGCCTGATCCAGGCTCTTCGGCCAGGAGAAAGGCAATTTGCCTTTGAAGTCGTAGCGCGCTTTGCCATTGGCATCGGCGAACAATACGTCGGCGATGCCGCCGCCTTCAGAACCCGGCAACCAAGCAGCCACAAATGCGTCGGATGCGTTGAGCGCGCGGTTCACCCACAGCGGACGGCCGGAGATAAATACTGACACGGTTTTAATGCCGTCCGCCTTGAGTTTTTCCAGCAGTTTGGCGTCTTGATGGTTGCCCGCCTGATAGCCGACGTGGCGGATATCACCCTGCCATTCGGCATAAGGGGTTTCGCCGTACACCACTATGGCGACATCGGGTTTGCGCGTGTACTTGCCATCAACGCTCAGCTCCACCTTGCCACCGGCTGCTTCCACGGTCTGGCGGATGCCTTGGTAAATGCTGGTGCCGTTGGGGAAGTCGTCGTTGGTGATATCGGTCGCCTGCCAGGAGATGGTCCAGCCGCCGCTTTGTTGTGCGAGGTTATGCGCGCCTTTGCCCGCGACCAATACATTCAGCGTGGGCTTGAGTGGCAGGGTCTGTTGATTGTTCTTCAGCAGAACCAGGGATTCGCGTACCGCCTGGCGGGCGACTTCTTTGAATTCCGGTGCCGCCAGCAATTCTTTTTTGTTGGCGTGCAGACGTTCAGACGGTTTGCGGCCGTCCATCAGACCTGCGCGGAATTTGGAGCGGAGAATGCGGCGCACTGCGTCATCCAGACGCTCCATGGAAATCCGGCCAGCTTCCACGTCTTCCAGGGTGTTTTTGATAAATTCTTTCCAGTCAAAGGGCACCATCAGCATGTCCACCCCGGCGTTGATCGCCTGCGGGCAGCGGGTGTTGGTACAGCCTTCCACCAGACCGTGAGAGTTCCAGTCGCCGACTACAAAACCTTCAAAGCCGAGGCGTTTTTTAAGGATCTCGGTTAACAGATATTGCTCCCCGTGCATCCGGGTGCCGTGCCAGCTGCTGTGCGATGCCATGATGGATAAAACCCCGGATTCCACCGCAGCGAAATAGGGGAAGGCGTGCAGCTTGATCAATTCAGCTTCGGAGGAAAAATTGTTGCCGCGGTCGATGCCGTCTACGGTGCCGCCGTCAGCCAGATAGTGCTTGGCGGTCGCCATAATGTGATTGGGGCTCATGCGGCCGGTTTTGCTCAGGTCGCCCTGATAACCGAGGATGGTCTGGCGACCGAGTTCGGATACCAGCTTCGGATCTTCGGAAAAACCTTCGTAAGTGCGACCCCAGCGGTCGTTGCGCACCACAGACAGAGACGGCGAGAAGGTCCAATCCATACCGCTGGCGCGCACCTGCAGGGCGGTGATTTCGCCGATGCGACGCACCAGCTCGCCATTGCGGGTAGCGCCTAGGCCGATGTTGTGCGGGAAGATAGTCGCACCGACGATTTTGTTGTGGCCGTGCACCGCATCCGTACCCCAGGTAATCGGAATGGCAACGCCGCCATCGGAGGTATCCATCGAGGCTTCGTAGTACGCATCCAGGGCTTTGACCCATTCATCCAGCGTGGCAGATTTATTGCCATTCAAGAAACCGCCGCCGCCATTGAGCACCGAGCCCAGGTGATATTTCTTCACATCTTCCGGCGTAGTGCGGCTGATTTCCGCCTGGGTGATCTGCCCGACTTTCTCCGCCAGGGTCATGCGCGCCAGCAGTTTTTCCACTTCGGCGTTGATAGCAGCGGTTTCATCAGCGGGGAAAGGGGAGGTCAGACGGGGCCAGAGGTCAGGTTGATGCTTGGGTTTTTTGGCGTCCGTGGTCCCGGGAGTGGAGCAGGCGGTCAGCAGTGCGGTGAGTCCCGCAGCCAGCGCACAGCGGGAAAAGGTCTTGGCGATCATCATCGCGGAACAAAGCCTCGTTATTAGAATAGGTAGATCCTGGTTGGCCACCAGGAGTGTCATACAGCCGTTTTAAAATGGTCCAAAGTATCCATTCTAGCTGCATTATCCTGCGCGCGCGACCAAGGCCCACTTGGCGCGGGGTGTGCGCCGAATGTGTCGTTGCGCTTAGTTTCCTGATGGACCCCTGTAAAGAAGTGTAAGAGAAGCGTTTGGTTACTAGGTTCCCAGGCGGTCCTGCCGCTAGAATGAGGCCATCAGCTAATGCTTGTGATATAGCGATTTAAAGGCAAACTGTGAAACGACCCGTCCTAACGTCTCTCGTATCGAAAGCTGCGACTTCCGTAGCGAAAGTTGCGATTTTGAGGACGCATTTACGTTCGGCCATAGCAATCGCTTTGTTAGTCGCCGGTTCTCTGGTCCAGGCGGACGAATGTCTGGACTGCGTCGAGATCGGCAAGTGGCGCGTCAACGTCGGTCTGGGTCTGGGTATGCGCAGCAACCCTCTGCACCTGGGCGACGACACCCCCCTCATAGTGCTGCCGGAAATCAGTTATTACGGCGAGCGCTTTTTTCTCAAGAACCTCGAAATGGGATTCACCCTTTTTGAGAATGATCGCCACCAGTTCAATGCCCTGATCACCCCCGGTTACGATCAGATGTATTTCAATCGCTGGGACCCTTTCAATTTCACCGCTGGCGGTGGTTTTACCGCAGGCGGCTTTGTTGGTATTGGGAGCACTCCGCCGTCTTTGGCAGCGGGCTATCAGGTGAATATTTCCGGAACCCAGGATTCCAAAAACAACCCTATAGGCTCCGAATCCGAACCCAGTGGTGTGCAGATTTCCCAGGCGAACGCCGTCTATATCAATGATCAATACATCGCTCTGGGCGAAGGCAGACAAATGCTATTCGGCGTCGAGGGCAATCCGATCACCGTGCATATCGAAGAAGGGGTGGTGGATATCCGCGGTGTCGTCACCGGCGATCGGATTCGTTTGGACGGTGTGCAGTTCACCAATCCGAAAGACCTGGAAAGCGTCGGCGGAGCCGATTTGGAATTCGACGGCTCGCGCAATTCCAACTCCATTTTGATCGATCTGGAAAAAGGCAACCTCTATCGGGTGACGGGCGAATCCGATGTTCAGGCAGAGCGCCAGCAAATCGAGGCAGATGCGGTGGCCAGCCGCAGAATGGCTGGTCTTGCAGGTTTTGAATATTCCTACCTCACGCGCTACGCGACTTTTCATTTTCAGGCATTAAAAGATTTCACCAATGTGCACCACGGTCACGAGGTGCGAGCAGCGGTGATTTTTCCTTGGTATATCGGCGAACAAAAATGGGCGCTCACTTTGGGGGGCAACTATAAAAGCCGCGATATTCTCGATTATTACTACGGCGTAGGGCCGCGCGATACCGATCTTCCGGATTTATTTTTTACGCCGCCTTCTTCCGGTGTGGAAAAAATGGTGCGACTCGATTGGCAATTTCCCCTAACGGAAAAATGGTCATTGCGCGCTATGACACAGTATTCCCGCCTGCCGAACAGTATTCATGACAGTCCGCTGATGTCGGACAAAGAGGTGAAATCGATTTTCTTTGGGGGCATCTACCATTTTTAGAGGAACTCTGACGAGATGGATCGCATTTCTGTGCTTTCCTTATGCTGCGTTTGCGGCAGAGTTGCCTGCGCTCCAATTTTCCCTAAAACCCCGCCTCTGCGTTTTAACGGAAGAAGAAGACGCCTGTTACGATCAGCTGGAAGTGCGCTGGAAGGCCGAGCAGCAAATGAGTTTATGTTTGTATCAAAGCGATATGGACCAACCGTTGCGTTGTTGGCAGGAAGCGAGTGAAGGGCAGCATAAATTTATTATCTCCGCGACGCGCAATGTGACCTTTCAGCTGCGGGAAAATAATCAGACCACTCTGGTCAGTGAAGCCTTCGAAGTCATACACGATCAAAAAAAATATCGGCGGCAACGCCGCAATCCATGGAGCTTTTTCTAATGGTGCATCGCATTTTGTTGGCCGAGGACGATGTGCGCCTGGCGTCTTTGGTAAAAGATTATCTTGAATCCACCGGCGAATACGCCGTAACCGTGGAAACCAACGGCGGCAAAGTACAACGGACGGTCAGCGACGTGCTGCCGGAATTATTGATTCTGGATGTGATGTTGCCGAATAAAGACGGCATTTCGATTTGCCGCGAAGTGCGCCCGACTTTTCCCGGTCCGATTTTGATGCTGACCGCGCGCAACGATGATGCGGACCAGATTCTCGGTCTGGAATGCGGCGCGGATGATTACGTTATCAAACCAGCAGAACCGCGCGTATTGCTGGCGCGTGTGCGCGCGCTGTTGCGCCGCTATGCGTTGGAAGGAAATTCCGATAAAGAAACGCTCACCTTCGGCGATTTGTCCATCTGCTGCAACTCGCGTTCGGTCACTTTTGCCGGTGAGCCGGTGGATTTGTCCAGCCATGAATTCGATTTATTGCTGACCTTCGCGCGCCAGCCCGGTCAGGTGATGAGTCGCGAATTTTTATTCAACACCATTTATTCCCGCCCCTATGACGGCCTGGATCGCACCATCGATGTGCGCATTTCCCAGCTGCGTAAAAAACTTGGCGACAATGCAGAAAAGCCCTTCCGCATCAAAACCATTTGGGGCCGTGGCTACATGTTTGTCGAAGACGCATGGCAGGCTAACTGAGCCTCGCCATGCGCCGCGCATTTCTTTCGCTCTACAGCCTGATTGTGGTTGCGGTGATCGCAGTCGGCTGGGGGCTGGATCAATTTTGGCAAAATCATTCACCGAATGAGCGCATTACCGAAAGCGAACTCCAGCTGCTTCAATTAGCCGAATACTGGCTGGCACAGGTTCCACCAGCGGAGCGGCAAGCGGCGCTGGCAAAAATCGAAAAGCAAATCGGCCTACCTATATCGCTGCACTCCTACGAGGATTTTGCCAACACACGAATATTCGAAAAAATCAGCGTCGGCGAACCTGTATTGGTGGAAACCGAAGAGGCGCGTTTTCTCTACCAACGATTAAGACCGAGTGAGCTGATCATAAGAATTCGCCAGGAATTACCGGATGCGCCGGACCCGCTGATTTACAATCTGTTGTTATTGGTTTTCTATCTCGCTATTGCCCTGGTGATTTTTATCTGGGTATGGCCGCTGTCGCGCGATTTGGACAAATTGGAAAAGCAAACCAAGCTGGTCGGCTCCGATGCAGTGCCGCCACAATTGCGCATTGCACCTTCGTCTGCGGTTTATGATCTCGCCAGCGCGTTTAATCGCATGGGTCAGCGCGTGCGCGATCTGCTCGCTTCGCACAAAGAAATGACCTATGCAGTCTCGCACGAGTTGCGCACACCGCTGGCGCGTATGAAATTCGGCCTGGAAATGGCCAACGACTTCGACGATGTGCAAAAAATCAAAAAACAACTCGCCGGCGTGCGCGAAGACGTTACGGAAATGGATTTGCTCGTCAACCAGCTGTTTGCCTATGCAGGCTTTGAACACAGCGACGGCAAACTGGATTTGCAGCCGGGTGACATGGACGCATTTATTCAGCACCTTATCTCGCGCGCGCAATCAAGCCCGACACAAAAAGAATTGCACTATCAATTTACCAATGAATTGGGCGACGAGCTGGTTGTGTGCGAATGGTATTTGATGGAGCGTGTGATTCTCAATTTATTACACAACGCCCAGCGCTATGCCAAAAGCCAGATTCACGTGATTTTGCGCAAGGCCGGCGAAAAATACCAAATCCTGGTCGACGACGACGGCCCCGGAATTCCACCCCAAGAGCGCGAACGCATTTTCCAATCCTTCATCCGCCTCACCGACCACACCAACGCCCAAACCCGCGGCTTAGGTCTCGGCCTTGCCATAGTGCGGCGAATTATCCAATGGCACAATGGCAAAGCCTTCGCCGGCGTCTCCCCGCTTGGCGGTGCGCGTGTGGGGGTGGAGTGGGTGGTTAATTCGCCTGTTACATAAATAAATGGTTTGGGTTTATCTAATTTAGTCCCTCCGAGCGTCACCAATAATTTCCGGGATCGCCGCAAGTATATTGTTCACAGAGGTTCAGACTGCCAAAATTTCTGCCCGCAGTTTTATCCGTCGTGTTCAGTTCTGAAATAGACTCATTTCCAGGATTTAGATGAGGGTGATTTCTTTTCTAGTGCGTGCAATGTGGCCCTCACCCCAGCCCTCTCCCAGAGGGAGAGGGGGTTTTTAGGAACCATCACTCTGAATTTGGCACAGTTCCAAGTTCCTTAAATCTCGTCGAGTTTGGAATTATGGTTTTGCTTCAACTCCCTCTCCTCTAGGAGAGGAGGTTATGCGTTCTCATTTTTAATTTTGTGCAATTCCGAGCGCTCCTAAATTTCTCGAATTTGGAATCGTGCCGCTCAATTGGGAGAGGGTTAGGGTGAGGGCTGGCTCTTTATTTCCCTTTTGCTTCTTCCAGCTCCCTCTGCAACAAAGAACTTTCCACCGATCGCGGTTTTTGGAAACGCCCAATCGCCAAATAAACCACCGGGGTTAAAAACAGGGTAAAAATCGCGGCGAGGCCGAGGCCGCCGAACATTACCCAGCCGATGGCTTCGCGGGCTTCGGCGCCGGGGCCGGTGCTTAAAATTAAGGGCAATCCGCCGAGAGCAGTGGAAAGCAAAGTCATGGTGATGGGGCGCAGGCGAACTTTGGCGGCTTCCAGTACGGCGTTGCGGATTTCGTAACCCTGCTCGCGCAATTGGTCGGCAAATTCCACCAGCAAAATGCCGTTTTTGGCCATTAATCCAATTAACATCACCAAACCAATTTGCGAATAAAGATTAATACTCGTGCCGGTTAAAAATAATGCGTAAATCGCTGCAGCAACGCCGAAGGGTACAATTAGCATCACAATAATGGCGCTGGTAAATCCTTCGAATTGTGCGCACAAAACCAAAAATACAACGAGCAGCGCAATGCCGTAAGTGAAGGCGAGATCGCGCGACGTTTCATTCAGCGTTTGCGCTTGTCCTAAAAATAAAATGCCAATGCCATCTGGCAAAACGTCTTTGGCGAGCGCTTCCAGATCCATCACCGCTTGTCCCAATGTGTAACCGGGCGCGAGGCTGGCATCTACTTGAATGGCGCGGCGTTGGGCGTGGCGATTTAATTCGGCGGCGACGGCTTCCTCGCGCAAAGTCACTACGCTGGACAGCGGAATTAATTGCCCAGCAGTATTTTTTACGTAGAGATTCACCAAATCCTGCGGTGAGGTCACAGTGGTGCTGGAGGATTGCAGAATAATCGGAATGCTTTCATCGCCGACGTTGAGGTCCACCACATCCAAACCAGCAACAATCGCGCGCAAAGTCACGGCGATATTGCCCAGCGGAATACCGAGATCCGAAGCGCGGCGGCGATCGATCGCAATGGATAATTGCGGTTGTGTCGGCTTATAGGAAGTATCCGGCTGGCGCAGCTGTGGCAGGCGATCTTCAATGGCGGCAATAAATTGTTTGCTCGCCTCGTACAGCACTTGGTAATCGTTGCCGAGCAGCGCCAGATCCACGCTGCCGGAATTACCGCGAATCGCCAAGCTGTTGGGACTGCTCACGCGAATGCGCACGCCGGGCAAATGGCTGAGTGTCTGCTGCACTTCTTTGATAATTTCCTGCTGACCGCGTTTGCGCTCTTCGACAGGTTTCAGCGGCACCATGATCTGCACGCGGTTGGGATCGTAACGGCCGACAATGGTGAATAAACCTTCCGCTTCACCGCTGTCCACCAACGGCTGCAGCAGCGCTTCCATATGGTCGGCCTGGCGCTGCATGTAATTCAGCCCCACGCCATCCGGCCCGGTGGCATCCACGTACAGCACGCTGCGATCTTCCGGCGGCAACAGTTCGTTATCCAATTTGGTGTAGAGAAAGGCAGCGCCTATCGCGATTGCTAAAGCGATGACAAAGGTCAATTTGGGAAAAGCGATACAGCGGGCGAGGGCGTGCTCATAGAACTCAGCGCAGAGACTGCCAATTCGCTGCAGGCGCGACGCTGGGCGCGGCTCCGTCTGCGACATAAAGTGAATGGTCATGGCCGGCACCAGCGACAGCGCTACGAAAGATGAAATCGCCACCGCCGCCGCGAGCACCAAGCCGAATTCGCGGAACATCTGCCCGGTAGTGCCGGGCAGCATGGCAATCGGCACAAACACGCTCACCAGCACCGCCGTGGTGGCGATCACCGCAAAAATCACCTGCCGGGTGCCGAGCACTGCGCCTGCGCGCACGCCCAGGCCGAGGTTTCTGCGGCGCTGAATGTTCTCCAGCACCACAATCGCGTCATCCACCACCAGCCCCGCCGCCAGCACAATCGCCAGCAGGGTCAGAATATTGATGGAAAAACCCATAATCCAAACCGCTGCCAATGTGCCAATCAGCGAGATGGGAATGGTGACGCTGGGAATCAGGGTGACGCGCAGGGAGCCGAGGAACAACCACAGGGACGCGATCACAATCAGAATCGCATAAATCAAACTGGTGACGACTTCGTTAACCGAACCGCGAATAAATACCGCCCTGTCTTCCGTAATCGTCAGCTCCACGTTGTCGAACCGGCGGTTCAAATTCTCCACCACTTTGCGCACACCGTCGGAGATGGCGATGGTGTTGGATTGCGCTTGGCGGACTATGCCGAGGCCGATCACTGGCGTGCGGTTGAGGTACACCAGCGACTCGGCATCCTCCGGCCCGAAGGATACATAAGCCACATCGCCGATGCGCACGTCGCCAGCGATGATGATGTCGCGCACCTGATCTTCCGTCACCGTGGAAGCATCTGTGCGCACCAGCAGCTCCTGATCCTGCGAGCGGAAACTGCCGCTCGGCACATCCAGCGGCGCCAGTTCCAGCACCGCCGCCACTTCCGCCACCGAGAGGTTAAAACTGGTCAGGCGCAGCGGGTCCAGTACTATGCGCAATACGCGCTGGCGCTGGCCGAACAGGGGAACATCCGCAACACCGGGAATGGCGATCAAGGCGGGCACAATGTCCTTTTCGATCACCAGCGTCAGCTCTTCCTCGCTGTAGGTTTTGCTGGTGACGGCGATATTGATGATCGGCATTGCATCCGCGTCCGCCTTCACCACCGCCAGCTGCTCTACATCCGGCGGCAAATTGCGCTGCGCCTGATTAACCGCCTCGCGCACATCCGCTGCGGCAGTGTCCAGGTCGACCTCGGGCAAAAATTCGATATGGGTGCGGAAGCTGTTTTCCTCGCTGCCGGAGCGAATGTTCTTGATGCCGGACACCCGCGCCACCGCGCCTTCGATAATGTTGGTCACCTGCGCGTCCATGGTTTCCGGCGAGGCACCGGGCAGAACGCCGCGCACCGACACCACCGGAATATCCACATCCGGCAGCTCGCGCACATCGACCGCCAAAAAAGCCGCAAAGCCCGCCAGGGCGATCAACAAATTCAAAACCAGAATCAGCACCGGCCGGCGCACGCTGAGGGAGGCGAGGTCGTTCTTGTGAATTTCCTGGTCGATAAGTTCTTGTTGATCGTCAGGGGAGACTTGCTTGGGATCGCGCTCGTTTGTCATCGGCCAATCTCCACCAGGCGCTCAGATACGTCGATCACTGGCTGGCCTTCGCGCAGCCGTTGAATGCCTTCGGTCACTATAATCGTGCCCTCGGGTAAATCCGCATCCACCAGAATCTGTCCCTGCAGACGCTGCACAATGGTGGCCGGCACGCGCACCGCCACACCGTTCTTCACCGCCCACACATAAGCGCCATCGCCACCCCACTGCAGCGCCACCTCCGGAATCACCGGGAATTCCCCGCCGGCGAGCTGTAACTGAATGCGAAAGCTCATGCCGGGCCGCAAAGTGTCCGCCGTATTGGGCACACGGGCGCGCACGGTAAAAGCACGGGTCTGCGCATCCACCCGGCTGTCCACATCAATCACCTGACCGTTACTGCGCTCCCGGCCGGACCAGGTGGACAGCTCGATCCACTGCCCCTGGGTCACCTGACCGTAAAACATCTCCGGCACATTAAAGGTCACCAGCAACTCACTGCGATCGTCCAGGGTGACAATCGGCGTAGAGGGTTCGACGCGCGCGCCGCGATCCAAATCCGTCAGGCCCACATGGCCGGTAAAGGGCGCGCGAACGGTGCGATAGGTAAGATTCACCTGCGCCCGCTGCAAGTTGATGCGCGCTCTATCCACCGCGCTCTTGGCGTCATCCAGCATGGACTTGGTCACCGCGCCCGCGCCCTCGCTGCGTTTATAGCGGCTGTACAACCGCTCGGCTTCCGCCAACTCCACTTCGGCCAGTTCCACCGCCAACCGCTCATTGCGCGCATCCAACTGCACCAACGGCTGCCCGGCTTCCACCTGCGCACCCGTCTCAAACAAAATCTCCGCCACCTCGCCGCTTACCTCGGGATACAAAGTCACCGACTTTCGCGCCCGCGAAGTCCCTACCGCTTCCACCAACGTCATTCGCGGCTGCCAGCTTACGGTTGCGGTTAACACCGGAGATTTGTTCTCCGCACGCGGCTTGGTCGCAGTCGTTTCATGCTTGTCACATCCACTCACCAGCCCCAGAACAAGCAACAAACCGGGAACAAGCAAACAGTGGCGGGGGATAAAACTCATAAATAAAACTCTTATTTTCATGCGCAGACGAAGCGCTCGCCTGCGCGTTTATATCGATTGTTAGGACAAACCAGCATGCGCACCGCATGCCAGAGCTGCACTCCGACCTTGGCGAAGCGAAAAAGGTCCTGCGGAATGCTGGTAATTATGGCTGGTGGGGGAGGGGATGGGTAGGATGGGGCAAGGAGCTTTGCTCCCCAGGGAAACGTCGTTGGTTTAATCGCTTTTCAGGTTTTCTGGTTACTCACACCAGCCTATAAAATTCGGGGCATGAAATTCAAAAGGTGGGAGATATTGATCTCACCGTCTTCTTCAAAGCAGTTTGTTGGAACGTCCTAGCAGAGATTCAGTCGTGTGGGTTTGACTATGGCTCTCGAATCCGCAGAAAATGCGGCATTCGTACAGAATCGCCCCTTCCATAAAGTCGGCTTTCATAAGTACACTACTTCGCCCAGGTATAATCAAGCAGATTGAAGGCGCTGAGAACACTGTCGTGGACCCGTTGTAATCATCGGCTGCGATCTTGTGTGTTGGGAAGTAAAAGTCTGTTGCGCAGCAGGAAAACTTTAATATTAAAGGAAATCTAATTATGCATAATGAAAAGAAATTATCGGATGTAAAAGGAAACATCGATGAATTTTTCAAGTCGCAATTTGATCCAATCCCGGGGACCGAAGAGAGCGGCGGGCGACAACTTTTCATTTCGAAAAATCAGAAAGCCAGATTTGGAAGGCTAGTTGAGCGAAAAGATAAGAGCTTCTTAGAGAGATATTTTTGCAACCAAAATTCTTTCATTAAAAAATGTAGGGTATTTAAACGCGCAGTTCAGTCGAATCTCTCCAATATCAAGACGATTGGAATTGGAAGGTGGAGAGATTGTCTATGCGGTATGGATGGGAAATATTTATATCACGCAGATTAATATACTCCCATCCTCTCAGCAGAAATGGAGTGCTGGTGTTTATGCAATTCGGAAAACGGAAAGTAAAGAAATGCCGTGGGTCCCTGAAAGAGCATCAAAAGATCGCGCTGAGTCGAGTCGCATAAGCCATAAAAATCTTGCGATAAATGGATATGCAAAAAATATTGAATCAGCGGCATAATTATATGCCAGCTTTAATAAAGCACGGCTTTGGGGATGGCGAGCTAAAGAGTTCATATTCGTTGTTTTACAACCCTTCTTCTGGTGTGCTAAACAGCGAGTGGAGGTCCTTGAAAGATGGAGTGGGATTTAGTACGCAAGCAGCAAAAAAATTGGCCGAAGTGCTAATTTCGGCGGCTGATGAGAAAAATAAAATAAACTTAACTGTGCATGAAAATGGGCATGCGTTGTTGAAGTCTGCATTGCGTATTGTGGCAAAACAAAATAAATCCCTGGAGAATTTTACGGTCTATTACGCCAATCCTACTCATAACCTTCAGATTGTCGATAAGTTGCGTGAAAAAACAGGAATGGCTCTTGCTCCGAAAGCTCCCCTGATCAATATTTTGAGTGTCTCGCAATATATAATGAGCGGTAACATTTTAAGTGATTCCGTCATTACGGGAAGAGCTGATCCTAATAATAGAGGAGTTGCGATTTATAACGCTATACAAACTGGAGTGACTTTAGGTGGCTTATCCGTTATATCAGGCGAGGCATTTGGTATAACAGCGGCCCTTGTCAGTGCAGCGCCTTTTCTGTTGGGTCAAGGTCGAGAGTTAAACCAAAAGGTAATTGACTCATCGGGTAAATCTGTTCAGGAAGGTCTTAGGTATTATCGCGAGAAAGGGAAAAAGTATATTTGGGATCCTATACATAAAATGATGGTCTGGGAATAACGTGATGTCATTTTTGGATTCCTTCTGCCCTCTTTGGGGGCCTAATATAAAACGGCGCCTCGAGCGCAGGATTAACTTATCAGGCACATCCATTATTCTCGATGTGCCTGATAATAACGACTATCCATGCCCCGAAGCTGAACCGGAAAGTCAAGCTATTAACCTATATGATCTGAATTATTCTCGATGGGAAAGCACTGATCATTTTGAATCAGAGCGGTTCGGTCTTTTGGGGCGAGCTTGGCAATACAAAAGACGTTTAATCGGTGGGAACGTTGCCGACGTAAGGATGAACATAAGTGTCTTTCGAATGCCAGAGTTTCAAAGCTTATTTCGCCCGCGACGTTTGGAGTGTGCGGTTGAGCGGTTAATATTTGCGACGCCAAATTTTTCAACCCAAGAGTCAGGCAAAAATAGATTGAATTGGCAAATAGCAGAAGATGGTAATCGCTGGGTTCAATTTGAATATAAAGGCGAGACCGCGCTATACGGCTGTAAGGAACACATGGGTGTTGTGCGGTTGCTGCCTCTGTCCGATGAGCATTTATTGAGTGTTGTTTTCCGCTTTATCTATTACTCTGATAGCGAGATCGCACGTAAAAAGTGTTTGGCTCTGATGGACACGATAATGGCATCATTCCGCCTGACTTTATCCGAAGATGCTATTCGCCAAAAAAATGAGGTGGAAAAGCTGTATCCATACGAAAAAATTAGCGCCCATCTGCCGCCGTACGAATTTGAGACAGTCAAAGTGCTTAGTGAGTGGGAAATTGCGGACAAAGTTGGAGAGCAGCTAAATCATGATTTCCCTGATGGATTTAAACAGCTTGAAAAGTTGTGCGCTATAGAGGAAGCAAAGCAGGAATTGAAAATCAAAGAAGTTCGTGAACATGTATTAGAATCACACATGCGCTTTGAAGAACTAGAAAGGCAGGATTATGAGAAGTACATCTTTAATAAGTAGATATGAATAATATAGTGCTCGCCCGTCTGAATTGGGCGAGCTACTCAGTCCCAATTTTCCGTTTCTTAATAAAACTCGAAATTCCCCAAACCAAACCACAAATTAGTACAAAAACCCCAACCGCAATATACAAATTCCCCTAACCACGCAACACCAAATCCCCAACACAACACCACCAAAAAATAACCTGCTCAAAAAACGTGTACGCCAGCTCCAATACCCACCTAAATCCTTTATCCATTTCCCGATCCTCCATAGCCCACGCTTTAGACTGTCAACCATTGTCAATAACTTAGATATTCGATTATCGTTGAAACCCTGCAAATTTCACAAGGAAAGCTTTAGATGAGTGACAAACTGTCCCAAATGGAACCTTAATACCGGAACTCACCCGAATGACAGTTGATTGATGATCTTGTCCATCTGCGCAAGGTTATCTTTTGGCTGCCAGGCGCAACTGCCGCTTGGTTTCTTGGGTTTGGTAATTTGATTCCTTTGGGGACATGGATTGTATCTATGGTGAATATTGTTGCTGATGCTGACTATCCGCCGGGACCGCATATAGCCATTCCTCTCGCAGTCTTGACTTTTTTTATTTTGCTGCATGGTTTGGCAATGATCTGTATGTCATTGGGTTATAAGTTTGGACAGAAGTTGGTTATAGGCTATTACACACTGATTTCAGTAATTAGCTTGATGTTTTTTCTTTATTCGTTCTCTGCATCCCAACGGGGACTTAAGGCAAAGGTCAGCAGTTAGCTCCTTCACCTGGGCTGGGAGTGTGTCTCATGAATGATGCTTGATCGAGATTATCCTGCACCCAAATTCAATATATGTGAGATCGTCGAATCACGGTAGCTTCTGTTTATTGATCCGATATTTGATTGCATCGGCAATAAATTACTTTACCCTGATATGAGTTCATGTATGTGGAATGCTCCGCCCGGTTGTTTGACGATGGATTTATCTTGTTCTTCGGAAACTAATCTCCAGATTATTGTGGAGTCGGGATCTGGTCGGTAAGTTTCTGTTTTGCCTTCACTGGAAGAAGGGTTGTTGTACAGGATAATGATGTCACTCTTTTTATCGGGTGTGGTAATAATGGTTAAGCGCTCTGTGCCGATCACCTCGCCGAATTCTTTTTTGCTCCATGGTCGGAAAATTATTTGAGCTTCCACAGAATATTGGATGATGTTGTTTTGATTTTGTATTGGTTCATGGGCGAATGCGATTGAGGCATTCAGAGCAAGGAGTGATATAAGTATCTTAAACATAAATGTCCTTATTGAGATTAATCTAGTAGTTGCTTATCGAAGCTACCGAGATGCAGGGCTGAAAAATTAGTACTGGCCGTTGGGTAGCTTATATCTTACCCGTGGTGCTGTAACCAACAGAGTTTGAGGGTACACAAAGCTTTACCACATTAATAACACGACCGAAACGAAACACAACGTATGCCGCCGGCTCATTGCGATTGGAAGGCCCCAACGCGGAGCGTTCTTGTACAAGGCGTTCGTCTATAAATCTTGTGAAAGATCACGGATGATACTAATCTAGTTACTTGTCTATAAGTAACGAGATTAGTCTCAATGTCGGATCTTCAGGCAGTTCGTAACCTCCTGTCGAGTGGCCAAGCCCTGAAGGTGGATGATTTTTCATCTCTGGGCTTGTCCCGTCCCACCCTATTTCGCTGTTTAAACAAGCTTGTGGAGGAGGGGAAGATAGTGCGGGTTCAGCGCGGACGGTATCAATTGGCGGCCACAGCCGAGGCTGTTGACCCATGGGTAATGGCAACGCGGGCTGTGCCTGACGGCGTGCTTTGCCTGTTGTCTGCTCTTGCTTTCCACCAGTTGGGGACTCAGCTGCCGGCTGATGTATGGCTCGCTATACCCAAGAGTGCGTATAGACCCAAGCTGGACTATCCGCCTATTCAATATGTGCATTTCTCTGCAGCGGCATTCCATAGTGGTATTGAGGAACATCAAATGCAGGGAGGAGTAGTGCGAGTCTATTCAATAGCTAAAACAATTGCGGACTGTTTTAAATTTCGCAATCGCTTGGGACTAGATGTGGCATTAGAGGCTCTGAAGGACGCGCTTGAGCAGCGCCGGGTGACAATCAGCGATTTGTTGACTATGGCAAAAGTATGTCGGGTACAGGCAGTTATGGCGCCATATATTGATGCCATCGTGAGTGGCTAATTAAAAGGGAGGAAGGGACCGTGAGCAAATACACCTGCTTCAATTCGACAAAGACTGTTGAATTATGCAAAAGAAAATAAAGTGGATTTTCAGCAAGTTCTTACCCGATACGGATTGGAGCGGCTGTTATATAGATTGTCCCAGTCGACAGAGCGGCGACAGTTTATTTTGAAGGGGGCGATGTTATTTCAGCTATGGATAAATGTCCCTCACCGACCTACTCGAGATTTAGATTTCCTGACCTTTGGTAATCTAGATCTTGCTCATATTGCAGAACGTTTTCGACGATTCTTAACAGTGGCTGACGTGGGTGAAGACGGCATCATCTTTGATATCAATAGCATCAAAGCCGTCGAAATCAGGAAGCTGGATATCCCGGAGTCCGAGTAACCTTAAAAGCTAGTTTGGACGGAGCGGTAATACCCATTCAATGTGACTTGGGCTTTGGAGATGCTATTATGCCAGGGTCTGTCTCGGCTCCTTATCCAACTCTATTGGGCTTACCAGCGCCTCAATTACTGGTTTATCCCCGCGCAACGGTCGTCGCTGAGAAACTAGAAGCAATGGTGAAATTGGACGAGCGTAATAGTCGTTTAAAAGATTATTTTGATATCTGGGTTTTGATGGAGCACGGTGGGGTGGATCGGGCTCAGTTAATAAACGCTATAATTGCAACCTTTTCTCGACGTCAAACTAAATTGCCAACAGAATTGCCAGCGGGTCTAAGGTTAGAGTTCGCTTCAACTCGGGGAGCGCAATGGCAACAATTTTTAAAGCGCAACAGGTTAACGGCGCCGAAGTTGGAAAACGTTATTGAAGCGATAACAGATAAATGTTGGCCATTAATGTTGCAGGCAGCGCGAATAAGCCGATGATTTTCATTTCGTACAAATCTTTACAGCACCGCTGCCTCCACTCGCCTAATATTCTCTCACCGGCGGCTTGACCGGAAGGATATTCAAAAGGAGATGTTTGTGTTTGATCGAAAATATTTGGTTATTTCCCTCTTTTACGCTGTGGTGGGTTTGTTGTTAGGGGTTTATATGGCGGAGGCCAGGAATCACAGTTTGATGGTTGTACATGCCCATATGATGTTGTTGGGTTTTGTGGTTTCGTTTATTTACGCTGTGATCTACAAAAATTGGTTGCCTCGTGCCTTCGGTCCTCTTGCGCTTGCCCAATTTAGTCTGCATCAAGTTTCCACTCTGGTCCTGATCTCTGGCTTGTTTTTGCTTTATAAGCAGATGGCGTCGGAGCCAGTTCTTGGGCCGATCCTAGGTGTGTCGTCCCTGGGTGTATTAATCTCATTGCTGTTGATGATTGTTTTGGTGCTTAAGGAAAAGTCAGTTCGTGCAGCGGAATATGCTTTAACTTAAATCAGTTCTCCTTAGGGGGAGATGGGCATCTACGGTACGGGGCTTTTAGCCCCTTTTTTATGCTCTGCAAAATCCGTCTCGTCTGTTACACATTCGGCTTGCTATATTGGCCTGTAAGTCAAACACGCCGGAGGGTTGTATGGATGAGTTTATGCAGTTGGCCATCGAAGAAGCCAAGTTGGGTTTGCAGGAGGGTGGGATTCCGATTGGGTCGGTGATTGTACATCAGGGTAAGGTGATCGGGCGCGGGCATAACCGGCGGGTGCAGCAGGGCAGTGTGGTTTTGCATGGTGAGATGGATGCGTTTGAGAACGCTGGGCGCCAGCCTGCGTCGGTTTATCGCGACTGCACGCTGTACACCACGCTTTCGCCTTGCCCTATGTGCACAGGGGCGATTTTGTTGTACGGCATTAAAAAAGTCGTCATCGGCGAAAATCAAACTTTTATGGGCGATGAGGATTTGTTGCGTTCGCGCGGTGTATCCGTGACGGTGTTGCAGGATAAAACCTGTATTCAATTGATGCAGGATTTTATTGCGGCAAAACCGGAGTTGTGGAACGAGGATATTGGAGTTTAACTTGTGAATAAACTCGGCTGAGTGGTTTGTTCAGCCGAGTTTACGTCAATTACTTTGCGTGCACTTGCTTGGATAAGTTTGATGAGCTTTTTCTGCGCTGGAATACGTAAATCAAACCAACTAATGTCCATACAGTTACAACATAAAGGCCATATAGCAACGGCTTTTGTTCTGCTGCAATTTCCGGGAAAAGCCATGTTGAAATAGTGGCGCTGCCGTTAAGACTGAGGTGCAGCATAATGGCAATCCAAACGCTGCTGTTGGTTCTTTGATAAATCCAGGAATACAGGTAAGTGGAACCGAGCACCGCCGTTGCAAACAATGCAATGGACCAGACTGTGACCGGCATGCCGCTGATGGCGGTTCCTGTGGCAGCCCAGAATAAGGGCGCATGCCAGAGCGCCCATACGAATCCCAGCAGAATATTGGCGCGGCCGAATTCCCGTTTGAGGTTAAATTGCGGCAGAGCGTAGCCGCGCCAGCCCAATTCCTCCGCCAAAGGACCCAACAATATCGATACCAATAAAATAACCGGAATCCAAGGCAAAACCCCGTAATTGGCATTTCCTAAATGGCCGCCAGCAAAATAAAACAATGCAAGTGATGCAGCGTAAATAGCGGGACCTATCAACAGTATCAAAACACTCCAGCGCAATGCGGCAAAAGCGGTAAGTCTGCGGCGGAATAAATGTTTGATTCCCGCAATGCCATCAAAATAGGCACTCAATAAAATGGCGCAGAGACTCGGGCCATAGGCGCCGAGAAAAAATAATACGAGCGTACTTCCGGAGGATTTAAATAAATCGCCTTGAATATCGGCCAAAATCGGCAGCCAGCAGCTCCAGGAAAAAATGCAGGTGACTACTGCAAAAGTCGCAAATTTATGATGGCTTAAAAATGTTTTCATAAGTCAGTCCTTTGTGAAGATAAGTATTGCGTGGGAGTACTATCAAATAAGATCCAATTTGCGCCCAAACCAAATTACTGTTGAGCTAAAAAGGATGCCGGAAGTAACCAGACCTATTTGCAGCAATGAAACGACCGTCAGATTGTTGGCCCAATGCACAATGGCTGAACCGCCGCTTATCAAAGCGGGCGTCGCAAGAACCAACCCTGTGGTTGCCGCGATAATTTTGATTTTGCGCGTGCGCCGTGGCGCAGGCAGGGCTTGCAAGGTTTTTTCGACAAAACCGTCGTCGGCGATATAGGGAGTGCTGTTGCGCAGGTGTTTGGCTAAAAAGCTGTCGAATTCGTCGTGTGGCTCGTGAGACATAATCAACTCCAGTCTGCCAATAATTGTTTTAGCCGCGCTTTGCCGCGCGCTACGTGAGTTTTCAGCGTGCCGAGGGGAATACCCATTACGCCAGCCGCTTCCTCGTGCGATAAGCCGTCTTCAAAACAGAGTCGCACGGCAATTTGTTGTGCTTCACTGAGTTGTTTGAGCGCCTGTTCTATATCGCCCGTTCGCGCAATATTCGTAGCCTCGCATTCAGCGGCGGGAATTTCGGCGGCGCTGTCCAGGTCGCACCACTCAATGCGTTTTTTTCGCCATTTACTCGCGGCGGCGTTAAAGGCAATGCGATACAACCAGACGGAAAATTTCGCATCGCCTTGGAAACTCGCCAGCGCGCCATAGGCTTTGATAAATACTTCCTGAGCCAGATCGTCCGCAGTGTGATGGTCGTCGTTGCATAAACGTCTGCACCATTGGCGCAACTGTGACTGGTAGCGCAGGGCGAGCTGGCCGTAGGCGTGGCGATCGCCGTGATCGACCACCCGCGCTATCAAATCCTTGTCGGATAGGGACATGGGCGGAATCCGTTCCGACTAAGCTGCTTTGCGGCTGAGTTTCCAGCTGACTAGTTGTGCACCTCCCAAACCGATCAAAATCAGGCCGAAGGTTCCCGCTGCGGGGCCATTTATCGCAGTCAGAAAGATCGCGATACCTGCACCTAAACCGAGATTTTTGAGGCCCCGGCTGAGATCTTTATCTGCCGAATTCGCAGGGTCATCGAAAAACAACAGACTTTCTGGCACGTCTTTGCCGGCATCGATTAGCTTGTTAATGCACTCGCGGCGAATTTCGCCAAAGCGTCTTTGCGAACGGTAGTGCTGCAGGACCAAAATAATCGCGAGCGCAATCGGACCACCAAAAATCAACAAAATCGCCAAAACAGGTGCCACTACGCCTATGTAATCCGGAGTGTAGGCATTCAGCACGCCTTCAATGCTGTTGGGATTTTGGGGTGTCAGGGATTGTTGTGCTGCGTGCAGTTGAGATTCCGCCCCCGTCAAATCTCCTGTTTGCGCAATGCTGTGCAGCGAAAGCATGAGTGCGGCCAGTGTCAAAAAGGTCACCAAACAGTGGATGGCCGAGCGGCGTAAGCGAATCAGATTCATGGAAAAGTCCCCTACAAATGTGGATTGCGAATATAAGACGCCGCGACCTGCGTGTTTGGATTCAGCGATCACAAAATTTTTTTAACGCGGATATTAATCGCTAAGCAGCTGCGTTGCTTGAGTTTGTGGGGAGAGGATCGGCGTAATCCTTACGCCGACAATCGAAGGGGGAGGCGGATGTTTGGCAGGAACTAGAATTTGACCTTGGAGGCGGCGTCTTCCAGCGATTCGATGGTTTTTTTCAAACGGCGGCTCATATCCGCAGTGTCCGCCAGTTGGTTCGCCATATTCTGGGTGGTTTCCCGAATAATTCGCACATCGTTGAGCACTTGGTCGGTGGATTTGGTTTGCTCCGCAGAGGTTTTGGCTATGTCCTCGTTGGCGCGCGCGATTTGCTCGATTAATTGGTTGATGTGCTCCAGTGCGGCGAGGCCGATGCTGGCTTCTTCCACGCACAGGCTCACTTGCGTGCTGCTTTCGGTCATCTGGTTGACTGAGTTGTTCATGGCGCGCAGCAGGCTATCCATAGTGCGTTGAATTTGTTCGGTGGAGTCCTGCACGCGCAGTGCCAGGGTGCGCACTTCGTCGGCTACCACGGCAAAACCCCGGCCCTGGTCGCCGGCGCGGGCGGCTTCAATCGCGGCGTTGAGGGCAAGCAAATTGGTTTGTTCGGCAATGCCGCGAATTTCGCTGACGGTGCGGGTAATTTCCAGGCTGCTGTCCGCCAGCGCGCCGACGTTATCGGTTGCGGTGGCGATAATATCCGACAATTTGCCGATGGATTGAGTGGTTCTACCGACTTTTTCCGCGCCTGCCGTTGCAGCGTCGCGCGCGGCTTTGGACAGTGATCTTGCGGTATCGGCTTGCATTGCGATTCCGGCGAAACCTTGCAGCATTTCTTCGATGGCTAGGGTGGAGTGGTGTGCAACGGTTTGCTGTTTCTTTAAATCCTCGCGCCGTGTCTGCGCGTGCGAGGTAATCATCTCGGATTCGACGTGGAGCTGTTCCACCGCGGTTTTAATGCTTTTTATCACCGTGCCGGTGCGCTCCAGCATGGAATTAAAGGCAGCTGCCATAGCGCCAATCTCGTCGCGGGAATCTATGTCGGCGCGATTATTCAAATCACCGGTTTGTTGCACTTGCAGCATGGTGGTTTTCAGACGATTGATATGGCGCTCGATCAAGGTGATCAGCAGCTGCGAGCAAAACATTTCGATTACCATCAGCGCTGCCACAACCCCGGCAAAAGCCGGTGCGGTTTCCCAAAATACGTCCAAAAATCCGCGCCCGGTGGCCGTGGCCAAGCGATTCATGGAAAACAATACCAGCAGACATAAAACGCCCAGCACAACAAAATTCAGCAACCAAAATTTGTATTTGAGTTGAGCATTTTTCAGAAAAGAGAGCATGGAAAAAAACCGGTTATTGACTTGCACTGGCTTAAGAATAGCAGCTGATTCTTAAATCGCTTTTGACGTCAATCAGGTGTTTGGCAGGCTTCGGTTTTGCGGCTGGCGCGGAAAAATTGTGAGTCTTCACGCCTGTGCTGCGCTCCTTTTGGCTCAAGGACTCAACCTATCTGGGCGACCCTGGTAGAATGCCAGCTTTTTGCGACTGGCCAGGGTCATTAAATGCTGAACCAAACTCCCCTTCACGCCGTGCACCAGGAAATGGGCGGCAAACTCGTGGACTTCTCCGGATGGTCCATGCCCGTCAACTACGGTTCCCAGATCGAAGAGCACCACGCGGTGCGTCGCGATGCCGGCATGTTTGATGTTTCGCACATGACGGTCGTCGACGTGCGCGGCGCTGACGCCAAGGAGTTTCTCCAGTATCTGCTCGCCAACGATGTGGAAAAACTCAAAGCCAACGGTAAGGCCCTCTACAGCGCCATGCTCAACGAGCGCGGCGGGGTTATCGACGACCTGATCGTCTATCTGATGGACTGGGGTTACCGCCTGGTGGTCAACTGCGGTACCCGCGCTAAAGACCTGGCCTGGATCGAGCTGCAGGCGAAGAATTTTCAGGTGGAAGTGCAAGAGCGCCCGGAACTGGCGATGATCGCGGTGCAAGGTCCGAATGCACGGCAGAAGTTCCACTCCTTGCTGTCTGCAGAGGACGTCGCCGTGGTCGATGCCCTCAGTGTGTTCAGCGGCGCCTATCTGACCGGCGCGCGCAGCGAATGGTTTGTTGCCCGCACCGGCTATACCGGTGAAGATGGTTACGAAGTCATGCTGCCCGAGGCGGAGGCGGAAAATCTGTGGCGCTCCCTGGTGAATGCGGGGGTTCGTCCCTGCGGTCTCGGCGCGCGCGACACCCTGCGGCTCGAAGCGGGCATGAACCTGTACGGCCACGAGATGAACGAAGAGGTTTCCCCTCTGGTGGCCAATATGGCCTGGACCATCGCCTGGACCGAAGGGCGCGATTTCATCGGTCGTTCGGTACTGGAAAAAGCCAAAGCGGAAGGTGTGCGCGATAAGTTGGTCGGCCTCGTTATGCACGAGCGCGGCGTTCTGCGCGATGGCTATCCGGTACTGGTAGCTGAATCCGATCGCCAGGGCGTGATTACCAGCGGCAGCTTTTCCCCGACCTTGGGTTATTCCATTGCCCTGGCGCGTGTGCCGGTTGAGGTTGGCTCCAGTGCCAAGGTGCTGATCCGCGGTAAAGAAGTCCAGGTCGACGTGGTGAAGCCAAATTTTGTGCGCAACGGCAAGCCGGTTTAAGATCGGCGCACTTTGTTTGAATTATCCGGGCGCGATATGCCCATTTAATCCGGGTGTTAAGCCCGACGAATTGTTTGAATCCGGGCGAAAGCCTGAAGAATTTTTCCACTGAGGATGCGATATGAGTGAGATACGCTCAGAACTGAAATACCTGTCCAGCCACGAATGGGCGCGCATTGAAGACGATGGCACTGTGACCATCGGCATTACCGACCACGCCCAGGCGGCCCTTGGCGATGTAGTGTTCGTCGAACTACCCGAAGTGGGCACCACGGTTAACGCCGGTCAGGAAGCGGGCGTGGTGGAATCTGTAAAAGCCGCATCCGATATCTATTCACCTGTGTCAGGCGAAGTCATCGCCATCAACGAGCGTCTGGTGGATGCCCCGGAAACCATCAACTCTTCCCCTTACGATGACGGCTGGTTCTTCAAAGTTCAGCCGGACGACCTGGAAGAATTGGAAGATGCGCTCGACGCAGAAGCCTACCAGGCCAGCCTCGGCGAATAAGCGTAAGTCCCATAAAAATGGCATCGTCGGCGAGCAGTTTTGCTATGCCGCGGTGCCGTGATCCCGCATAATTCGCGCCGCTGTTTTATCCCTCGCGAGGCGCTCGATGACTTCCTATCCCGCACTTATCCTCAACCCCCAAGCCGACCGACGCGTCAAAAAAGGCCATCTTTGGATTTATTCCAACGAGGTCAACACCGGCAAAACGCCGCTGAAAAGCTTTGCGCCCGGTGATCTCGCGGAAGTATTTGCCGCCGGTGGACAATCCCTCGGACTCGCTTTTATTAATCCCAATGCGCTGATCTGTGGGCGTTTGTTGACCCGCGACAGCCGTCAGGCGCCGAATACCAAATTTCTCCAGCACCGCATCACTCAGGCGCTGCGTCTGCGCGAGATGTGTTTTGCCGAGCCCTATTACCGGCTCGTCTATGGTGATGCGGATCTGCTGCCCGGCGTGGTGATCGACCGCTACGGCGATTATCTGGTGGTGCAAATTTCGGTCGCCGGTTTTGAGCAGCTGCGGGAGGAATTGATTGCTGCGCTGGATAAAGTGCTGCAACCCAAAGGCATAGTGCTGAAAAACAATCACAGCGCGCGCGACCTGGAAGGACTGGAAGATACTGTGGAAGTCATAGGCTCAGTGCCGGATCTGCTCGCCTTGCGTGAGAACAACGCCCGCTTTGAAGTCTCCGCCACTACCGGGCAAAAAACCGGCTGGTTCTACGACCACCGGGTAAACCGCGCTTATCTGCAAGGGCTGGTGCGCGGCAAGCGGGTGCTCGACGTGTTCTCCTACGTCGGCGGTTGGGGTGTGCAAGCCGGCGTTGCGGGTGCTGAGCGCGTCACTTGTGTGGATGCCTCGGAAAGTGCGGTGGAAGGCGTGCGCCACAATGCTCGTCTCAACGGCATTGAAGACCGTGTCGAAGGCGTGCGCGGCAAGGCCGTGGACGTGCTGAAATCGCTGGTCGCCGACAAAGAAAAATTCGACGTGGTGGTGCTGGATCCGCCCGCCTTCATCAAAAAGCGCAAGGATCAGCAAGCGGGCGAGGCGGCCTATCGCCATATCAATGAACTGGCCATTCGCCTGCTCGGCAAAGATGGTTTATTGGTGTCCGCGTCCTGCTCCATGCCGCTGACGCGCGACACGCTGCAGGAAATTGTGCGCGGCGCCGCTCGCCATTTGGACCGTCACGCGCAATTGATTTACAACGGCGGCCAGGGGCCGGACCATCCTATACATCCTGCCATTCCGGAGACGGATTATCTCAAAGGCCAGTTTTATCGCGTGGCCATGGAATAATTCCCAGTGCGCTGGTCGATGCGCATCGGCCAGCGCGATCAAAAATACTTCCAAATAATTTAATCCCTGAATTTTGTAAGGAATTGTGAGTCCTTGCATGAATGCCTTGCGCGCTGCGCACGCGCCACCTTTAATGAAATGTTTGACGGCTCCGAATAAAAAATTTGCGGGCCCGTTTGCTTGGTTTTTAAAAAGTTTTGCGATAGGGTTAGGCAAATTTCAGCGCTACGGGTGGGTGTTTCTCCGGTAATCAATAACAATAAAATTCCCGAAAACATGCGCTGATCCGACCACCACAAATGGTAGAAATCATGGATCATCAACACCTTACTTTTGGTATCGACGTGGGTTCTACAACCGTCAAACTGGTTGCCGTAGAACCGCAAAGCCGCGCAATTCTCTGGTCCCGCTACGCGCGTCACGAAACCCGCCAGGCCGAAAAAGTTCTCGAAATGCTGGAACAGGTACTGGCCGACCTGCCGCATATCTCCTTACAAAATACACGGATATTTATTACTGGCTCGGGCGCAGGTCCAATTGCACCGCATTTGAATGCGAAATTTATTCAAGAGGTGAACGCCGTCACTATGGCGGTGGAAGCTCTGCATCCGGATGTGGGCAGTGTGATCGAGCTGGGTGGACAGGATGCCAAAATCATCATGTTCAAAACCAGCGAAAGCACCGGCGAAAAACGCGCAACTACCTCCATGAATGACAAGTGCGCATCCGGCACGGGTGCGACTATTGATAAATGTCTGATTAAAGTCGGCATGGCGCGCGATGAGGTTGCCAAATTAGTTTTTGATCCAACGAAATTACACCACGTCGCGGCGAAATGCGGTGTCTTCGCCGAAACCGATATTGTGAACCTTGTAAAAAGCGGAATTCCCGCCAATGAAATTATGTGTTCATTGGCGGATGCCATCGTCAGCCAGAATATTTCCGTGCTGACCCGTGGTAATACTCTAAAGCCAAAAGTTTTATTGCTCGGTGGCCCGAACACGTATCTGCCATTTTTGCGCGATTGTTGGCGCTATCGCATTCCGGAAACCTGGGAAGAGCGCGGGTTTGATTATCCGAAAGATGTGCCTATCGAAGAGCTGATTTTTTCTCCGGAAAATTCCGAATATTACGCCGCCTACGGCGCGGTGTTGTTCGGCCTGCATGAAAAAAATGTCGCCCCTTGTGAATCCCTCGAAGCTTTAAAAAGTTTTATTCGCGATGGCCGCAAAGCGCAGTTGGGCTCAAAAGCGGGGCCGCCACTGGTGTCCGATAAAACGGAAGCTGTTGAATTTGTACAAAAGTATCGCGTACCGTCTTTTGCGCCCAAACAAGTGGTCGGCGTTTCCGTTATCGAAGGTTATATAGGTCTGGATGGCGGCTCTACGTCGAGTAAATGTGTGTTGGTCGACGAGCGCGGCGAAATTCTGCAGAAGGTGTATCAGCTCTCCAAAGGCAATCCGCTGGAAGACATGAAAAATATGTTCTTGCAGCTGAAAACCTGGGCGCAGATGCAAGGCGCGGAATTGCGCATCAAAGGTTTTGGTGTAACGGGTTATGCCGGCGATGTAATGGAGGCGGCGTTAAAAGCGGACGCCAATATTGTTGAAACTGTCGCGCATATGAAAAGTGCGCAACATTATTTTCCGGATGTAGACGTGATCTGTGATGTCGGTGGGCAGGACATCAAAGTCATGTTTATGCAAAACCGCACCATCAAAAATTTCCGTCTGTCGAATTCCTGCAGCGCCGGCAACGGCATGTTGCTGCAAGCCATGGCGGACCAATTCGGTGTGCCGGTGGAGCAATATGCGGACAAAGCTTTTAATGCGGAACTGTCACCGGAATTCAGCTACGGCTGTGCAGTTTTTCTCGACTCCGACCGGGTGAATTTCCAGAAAGAAGGTTACAACGGCGAAGAATTATTGGCCGGCCTTGCCTTGGTATTGCCGAAAAATATTTGGCAATACGTAGTGCAAATTCCGCGCATGGCGGAATTGGGTCGCGTGTTTGTGTTGCAAGGCGGTACCCAGAAAAATCTCGCCGCCGTAAAAGCGCAAGTGGATTACATTCGCGAGCGCGTGCCAGATGCGGAAGTGCATGTGCATCCCCATACGGGTGAAGCGGGGGCGCTCGGTGCGGCGTTTGAAGCCATTCGGGTGGTAAAACGCAAAGGCAGCTCCAGTTTTATTGGTTTGGATTCCTCCATCAACTTGTATTACACCACGCGCAACGATGAAGGCACCCGCTGTAATTTCTGCGCCAATAACTGCTCGCGCACTTTTATCGATGCCCATGTCAGCGAGCAGGAAACTGTGCGTTATATTTCCGGCTTTTCCTGTGAAAAAGGCACAGTGGAAGATCACGACGCATTGCGCGCGCTCAATAAAAAACGTCGCCAGCGCATGATCGCCTTCCCCAACTTGGTGGATTACGAGGCTACCTGGGCTTATAAACAATTATATAAACCCGAGCCTCTGCCGGACGCCGGCAGCGAAATCGACGATATCGAAGTTAAAAAGACCCTTTTCGGTGGCGTCAAACATAAAAAAATCCGCCGCGGTTTTATGCGCTCGGATGAGAATGCACAAAACCTTCGCGATACTATTCGCATCGGTATTCCCAAAGCGCTGAATATCTGGAGCACAGCGCCTTTCTGGCGCGCCTATTTTGAAGCACTCGGACTTAAATCGCGCAATATCGTTTTTTCCGACGATACCAGTGAAGAAATGTGGCAGGCCGGTGGTAAATACGGCTCGGTGGATCCCTGTTTTCCGGCCAAGGTGGTACAGGCGCATATTCACAACCTGCTGTTTGAACACCACGTACAAAAGCCGCTGAATTTAATTTTCTTCCCATCCATTACGCATATTCCTACCTTTGTGGAAGGCGTAATGGATACCGCTTGTTGTCCTATTGTGGCAGGCACGCCAAAGGTCATTGGCGCAGCCTTTACCAAAGAGCAGGATTTCTTTGCGCAACGCGGCATCACCTATCTGGATACGGCGGTTACGCTCAATGAGCCTTTATTGTTGAAAGCTCGTATGTTCGAAGCCTTTGCCGAACATTTGCAGATAACCGAGGACGAAAATAATTTTGCGGTGGATCAGGCCTATAAAGCGCTCAAACATTTTGATCAGCATATGCAGGAAAAGGGGCGAATTATTTTGGATGCCATAGAAGCGGATAACCGCATGGCACTGCTGATGATCGGCCGCCCTTATCACAACGATCCCGGTATGAATCACGGCGTATTGGAAGAATATCAAGCGATGGGATATCCCATTCTGTCCATTCGCTCGATTCCCAAAGACAAGGAATATCTGGCGCGCTTTTTTAAAGAAGATCTCGACAAGCAGCATGTGGCTTCGCCGCTGGAAATTCACGATATCTGGCCGGAAAACTACAGCGTCAACAGCGTGCAAAAAGTCTGGGCGGCAAAATTCGCGGCGCGCCACCCCAATGTCGCGGTGTTGGATTTATCCAGTTTCAAATGCGGCCACGATGCGCCGACATACGGTCTGATTGATCGCATCATGGAAGCCTCCGGCTCACCTTATTCCGCGCTGCACGATATAGATGCGAACAAACCGTCGGGCTCGATCAAAATTCGCGTCAAAACCTACGGCTATACGCTCAAGCTGGCGGAAGAAAAATTGGAAGACGAAGCGCGCAAAAAACGCGAGCGCGAGCGCGCATTGGTGGAAAAACGTCTGGCGCTGCTCGAGGCTGCGCCGGACAAAATCAAGCAGGACGCCCAATTTGTGGTGGAGCTGGAAAAATGGCGCCAACGCAGACAGCAGTTGTTGGAGCAAGAGTCAGAGCAGGCATCCCTGGCGTCGGTAGGCGCTATGGTTGGCCAAAATAATTTGATTGCCGCTGTTGAAATTGATTGAGGAAACTAACGCATGAATCACGATTATCGTTCAGATAAAACATCGGAGATCAATTCTGCCGCCGAGTATTTGCAGGCGGTGGAAGAAAACCTCAAACAATTTGGCGCGGACGAAGCCGTCGAGCCAGCGAAGGAGCATTGGCGTGATCTCAACCCGACACGTTTTGTCGCCTCGCAGCGCGAACACACAACAATTTTGCACGCTGGATTGACCATGGCGCACGATTTATTTATTCAGTCCGCATTTCGCGGTCTCGGCTATAAAGTCGAAGCCATGGATGTGCCGGACAATCGCGCGCTGCAGTTCGGCCGGGAGTTTGGCAATCGCGGTCAATGCAACCCCACCTATTTCACTGTCGGTAATCTGGTGAAAAAATTAAAGGCATTGGAAGCAAGCGGTCTGACAAAAAAGGAAATAGTGCAAAATTATATTTTTGCCACTGCAGGTTCCTGTGGTCCCTGTCGTTTTGGTACCTATGTGACGGAATATCGCAAAGCCCTGCGCGATGCAGGGTTCGAAGGTTTTCGAGTTATTCTGTTCCAGCAAGCCGGCGGTATTAAACAAGCGACCGGCGAAGAGCTCGGTTTAAAAATCAACGCGCAATTTTTTGTCACCATCGGCAAAGCGATTTTGTTGGGCGATGTGCTCAACGCTTTGATGTACCGCATTCGTCCCTACGAAGTTGAACCCGGTGCAACCGATGCAGCATTGGATCGCGCCAAACAGCGCATTGCGCGCGCATTTGAGACGCGCAAAGGTTTGCTCAAAGCTCTGTGGCAAACGCGCAAAGAACTCGCCGCAATCAAAGTCGACAGAACCCGCGTTAAACCCAAGGTCGCCATTATTGGTGAATTCTGGGCCATGACCACCGAGGGCGACGGCAATTACAAAATGCAGCGTTTCCTTGAGCAAGAAGGCGCGGAAGTGGATATTCAGTTGGTTACCAACTGGATTTTATATCTGCTGTGGGGCGCCAAGTTCGACACTCTGGAGCGGGCAAAATTAAAAGGAGCGGACAAACGCATAGGCGCAGATGGAACAGGCAGTAAATTCGCACTGGAGAATATCAATGTTGCGAAAAAATTGTGGGGCTTAAGAGCTGCAGAATGGTTTGTGCGCAGTTTGTTCCACAGCTATGCCGCTTTGCTCGGTTTGCGCCGCTATCACCTGCCGGATATGGAACATATCGCGGAAATCAGTCACCGTTTTTACGACAACAATTTGCGCGGTGGCGAAGGGCATATGGAAGTGGGCAAATTGATTCACAATGTCGTGGATCAAAAAGTAAATATGACCCTCAGTATCAAACCCTTTGGTTGTATGCCATCCAGCGCCGTATCCGACGGTGTGCAGTCGCTGATTACTGAGTTATATCCGAGCGCAATTTTCCTGCCCATCGAAACCAATGGCGACGGCGCGGTAAACGTCTACAGTCGCGTGCAGATGCAGTTGTTCAAAGCGCGTCAGGTGGCGGAAAAAGAAGTACAGGATTCGCTGGCGCAACTCGGCTGGACACTGGCGGACTTCAAAACCAAAGTGGAAAAACGCTCGCTATTAACCTCCGGCAGTTATTGCAGTCCTCATGCAGGCGCATGCACTGCACTGGATTTATTGCACGATGTTTCTCTGCGTGAACGCGGCTGGTTGGCGCGTTTTGCGGTGCAAATCAAAAAATTCTGGGCAGCGGGCAGACAGCACAAACAGCAAACTCTGTCTGCAGTCGCCAAAGCTGCAGAAAATATGCAACGACAAAAAGCCTCCGGAGTGGAAATGGCGGTAAAAATTGTCGAGCCTTAATAAACAATGAGAGAAGAGACCAACCTTACAGTTGGTCTCTCAATAAATAGGCAAACCAGTCAAACGATTTGTGATACCAACGGCGTTTGTGCCAACGTTCCAAAGTGATTTCGGTGCAGTGCTGCAGATCATGGTGAAACGCTTCAATTAAGCTCTCCGCGATTTTGCTGTCGAGAAGACCAATTCCAACTTCTTCATTAAGTGCGAGAGAGCGTGCATCAAAATTTGTCGATCCTACATGGGTCCACTTGCCATCAACTACCACGATTTTCTGATGCAATAAAGTTAGATTGTATTCATAGAGTTTTACCCCGCCTTCCAATAACGGACGGTAGAGCGAACAGCCTGCGCGACGCACAAATGGATTGTCCGTTTGTTTCCCGGGAATCATTAAATGCACTTCTACTCCGCGCTTGACCATTTTGCACAACAGCTCAACGAGACTTTTTTCCGGTGCAAAATACGGGTTTTGGATATAAACGCTTTGGCGCGCGCTGGCGATGGCGAGACTGTAGAGAAGGCCTACGGCGGAGATCGCATCCCCCGTAGCACTGCTTACCACATGAGAGGTAACAGAACCGGTGGGTTCCAGATGGGGAAAACAACTGCTCTCGGTTGGAATAACATCGGTCTCTTCCATCCAATTTTCCATAAAAACCGCCTGCAGCGAAAAAACTGCAGGGCCGGTAATTTTTATGCCTGTGTCACGCCAATGATGTTTGTCCTGGCCTTCACCAAGCCATTGATCGGCAATTCCATGGCCGAAGGTAAAACCGATTTTGCCGTCGATAATTAATAATTTTCGGTGGGTCCTGTGATTGAAACGCCGCAGATTCCACCAGCGGACTTTGCAGTACTCCCAGAATTTAACGCCGTTGTCGCGCAGTATTTTCAGTTGTTTTGGATCGGCATCCATTGCGCCTATCGCGTCTAAAAGCACGCGTACCTTTACGCCCTCTTTGACCTTCTGGCAGAGCAGTTGGACAAATTCTTTTTCCAGTTCACCTTTATCCCAGACGAAACTTTCCAAATGCACTGTGTCTTGCGCGTTGCGTATGGCCTCTACCAGCGCCGGGAAAATGGAGCCATTTTGAAAAAGTTCTACATGATTGCCTTCGTGCACAGCGCTTTTGGTCAAGCCGGCAAAATTCGATAGGCACTCGCCCACCTCCGGTAAATCATCCGGATTTAAGCGATATTTTGGTGTGCGGCGTCGATGGGAAATAATGAAATACAGCGCAGTCGCAGCCGACGCGAGAATCGCGGTTACGAGGATCCCAAGCAAAATGGCCTCCAGTCAAATAATGTCCCTCGACCGCGAGCGCAAGAACGGTGCCAATAAGCAGGAGGCCGCGCTAGCTCGGCGTCGCTGTTGTTGGGCAACGCAAAATGGATAGCAGAATTACATTTTGTCCGCGTTTTTTACATTAGGCGCAGGGGTGGCGTTTTCCGTTTCAGAGACATTTTCCATTTCACTCGAATTGCTATTGTCTGCTGGAGAATTCAGCGCCCTGATCAGATCGCGCAGAGCAGAGTAGGTTTCTTTCCAGTCGACCCGATTGGGTAAGCCTTGTGCATTGATTGGAGGTAAATCCGTTTGCGCCGTTAAGGCCGCCAAACCGCGAGCTATGTCGCGCTCGACTTGGTCGCCCAGGGAAACAACAGAATTGAGTCGTCGCAACCCTTCCAGCTGAGCCTGCAACCTGACAGCCAATTGCTGGCCGCGCCACAGATCAGTACTGATGGTCGGAGTATTTGCCGCGGGTTGCTCATTAGCCAGGGCGACCAATTGTTCCGTTACCAGGGCGAGAGCGGCTTTTTGTAACAGCTCGCTTTGTTGCGCCGAAGACAGCACTTCGAAGCGATATTGCAACTGCCCGGGTTCGGTTGCCGCCCATGCAGCGCGCAAACGTTCGGCGTCCTCCGTCAGCAATTCCACTTGCAGGCGGAGCAGCTCGCGGCGCCGGTTGCGCGGCAATTCGTCCACGTGTTCAAAGCCTTCTTCGCGATGCTCATCACCTAAAGCCGTAATCGGTTGAAAAACCAGAGGGCCGCGATTGTTCTGCTCGCCAAATAAGAGAAATTCAATGGCGTAGACCCCGAGAGTGGCGTCGCTGTTATCGGTTAACCCGTGTTGTTCCCGCAGCACGTCCCGATTTAATGGCATGCCTATATCAAACACAATGCCCGAGTAAGGGTGATCGCCAAAACTGTCGAGATAACCGGGTTGGATTGGCCAGGCAGTGAGAAGAAATTGCGCTTCGAAGACAGAATAAAAATTCTTCGGCGCCACATGGCCCAGGCGGGAGAACACATGAAATTGCTCAAGTGCCGCGGCCGTGGCGCGCCAGGCATTTTGCGCCTGATCAAGCTTTTCCATGGTTGGAGTGGCAAGCAATTCGGTTACTGCTTTATTAAGTTCCCGCGCCGCATTAACCCCCCTCGGTCAATATAGCTTCGCCGAGGGGCCAAGCTGGATTTGCGGTACGGGATTTTTCACTCGTCGTGACGATTGGTACTTGTTTGGCTGTATGCGCTGGGTGTTGGTGCAGATCTGACTTCGGATTGCAGCCGCTCAGAGCCGCCGTAGCCACCAGTGAGGTGGCTACGGCCAGACGGACTGGCAGCGCCGCAAATAATTGGGTGCAAACCGCCATCGCGACTACCTCAAGCTGATGATGGGAATCCGGTTTTCTTCTGCGTAGGCGCGCAGGAGCGGATCGGGATCCACGGCAACGGGATGGCTCACTTCTTTTAATAGGGGAATGTCATTGACGGAGTCCGAATAGAAGTAGCTGGTGCTCAGATCCTGCCCCATCAAGGCCAGCCATTCGCGCAAACGGTGGACTTTGCCATCCTGAAAACAGGGAATGCCAGTTGCCCGGCCGGTGTAGCATCCATCGATCTCTTCGGGCTCGGTCGCCAGCAGATGAGGAATCCCCAACAGCTTGGCAATCGGGGCGGTAATAAACCGGTTGGTGGCCGTGATGATCAGCAGGGTATCGCCCTTCTGGCGGTGTTCTTCTATAAGCGCTTGCGCTTTGGGCAGCATGAGCGGGAGGATCTTATGTTCCATGAACGCCTGATGGAGACTGTTCAGTTCCTCGCGTGAAAACACCCTGAGGGGTGTCAGGGCGAATTCCAGATAGGCGTGGATGTCGAGAGTGCCTTTCTTGTACTCCCGGTAAAAGTAATCGTTGCGCTCGCGGTAATGCTCTTGATCGACCTTGCCTTGTTCGATCAGAAACTCTCCCCACAGGTGATCACTGTCACCGGCAATCAATGTATTGTCGAGATCGAATATCGCTAAACTCAAGGGGAAATACTCCAGAGGAAATGCAGCGGACCAGGGTTGATAGTAATGAAAAGGACGGGTAAATCTGCGTTTCAGCTAAATTGCTGAGTCCGACCAAACTGTGAAACAATAGCTCGACTAGTATAACAACAAGCGTGAGGCCGCCGTGATCGACGCCGATGGTTTTCGGCCCAATGTGGGCATAATACTCACCAATTCCCGAGGGGAGTTGTTGTGGGCTCGGCGTGTTGGTGGCCAGGATGCCTGGCAGTTCCCGCAAGGCGGCATAAAAACACATGAAACGGCTGAGCAAGCCCTGTTTCGCGAGCTGGAAGAAGAAGTCGGCTTGCGAGCCAGCGATGTGGAAATCCTCGGTGTTACCCGCGGCTGGTTGCGCTACCGCTTACCTTCCCGCTACGTCCGGCAACAGCAACCGGTCTGCATAGGGCAGAAGCAAAAATGGTTTCTGTTGCGCTTTCTCGGCAGTGACGAGCAAATCAATCTCGCCCTTAACGGCACCCCCGAATTCGATCAGTGGCGCTGGGTGAGCTACTGGTATCCCGTCAATAACGTGGTCGCCTTCAAACGCGATGTCTACAGGCGCGCACTGCGGGAACTCTCTCCTTTGCACGCCCACTATCAAGAAACGTCCTGCACGGAGACCGCCGCATGCTGAACTCGCTGCGCAGTATTGTGCAAGAAGTCAATTCCGCACGAGACCTGCCTTCGGTTCTGAAGATTATTGTTGCGCGTGTCAAAAATGCGATGAATACGCAGGTATGTTCCATCTACCTGCGCGATCCACAGGGTTACTACACCTTGATGGCGACGGACGGCTTGAATGAACAGGCTATAGGCCAGGTACGCTTGGCTTTTAATGAAGGTCTGGTCGGTATGGTGGCGGCGCGTGAAGAGCCGATCAACCTCGATCAAGCCGACTCCCACCCCAAGTTCCAATATTTCCCCGAAACCGGCGAGGAGCGCTACAGCGCTTTTCTCGGTGTGCCGATCATCCACCACCGCAATGTGCTCGGTGTACTGGTGGTGCAGCAGATGGAGCGGCGCAAGTTTGATGAAGGGGAAGAGGCTTTTCTGGTCACTATGTCAGCGCAGCTGGCCGGTGTTATCGCCCATGCGGAAGCGACCGGAGCACTGAATGTCATAGGCGGGACCAATACGCAACGGCGCGAAGCCAAGTTCGTCGGTGTGCCGGGTGCCCCTGGTGTCGCCATTGGGCGCGCAGTGGTGATTTCACCTCTGGCGGATCTTACGGCTGTTCCCTACCAAACCTGTGAGAACGTGGAAGAAGAATTGGCCTTCTTCCAAAGCTGTCTCGCTGCGGTGCGCGAAGATGTTAAACGTCTCGGTGAAGAACTGAAGTTGCGCCTCAATAAGGAGGAACAAGTCCTCTTCGATGCCTATCTGGGCATGCTGGATGACGCTTCCTTGGGTGGTGAAGTCACCGAGCGCATCTTGGAAGGGTTTTCCGCCCAGTATGCCTGGAGCGATGTGATCCTGGAGCATGTGAAAAACTTCTCCAGCATGAACGATCCATACCTGCGCGAACGCGCTTCCGACGTCCAGGATCTCGGCAGCCGCGTTTTGGCCTATCTGCAGGAATCTGCGCAAAAAGAGCGCATTTACCCCGAAAATACCATTCTGATTGGCGAAGAACTAACTGCGTCCGTGCTGGGCGAAGTCCCCCACGGAAAACTTGCCGGTTTGGTTTCGGTGCGCGGATCAAGCAACTCCCACGTGGCGATTCTTGCGCGTTCCATGGGCATTCCAACGGTAATGGGAGCGGTGGATCTGCCGTTTACCAAGTTGGACGGGCGCGAAATCATTGTCGATGGTTACCACGGCTCTGTTTACAGTGATCCATCTCCCGGTCTTAAGTCCCACTATCAGGACATTGTTGAAGAAGATCTGCAATTGGTTGCCGGGTTGGAGCAGCTGAAGGAGCTGCCCTGCGAAACCTTGGATAAACACCGGGTGGCACTGTGGGTGAACACCGGTCTGATGGCCGATGCCATGTTGTCGCTCGAGCGCGGCGCAGAAGGCGTCGGTCTCTACCGCACCGAAGTGCCGTTTATGCTGCGCGACCGCTTTCCCTCCGAAGAGGAGCAGCGCATTGTCTATCGCGAACAGCTGCAGGCATTTGCTCCCCATCCCGTCACAATGAGAACCCTGGATATCGGCGGGGATAAGTCTCTGCCCTATTTCCCGATTACGGAAGACAACCCGTTCCTGGGATGGCGCGGTATCCGCATTACCCTGGACCACCCGGAAATCTTCCTGGCGCAAGTGCGCGCCATGCTCAAAGCGAGCGAGGATCTGAATAATCTGCGCATTCTGTTGCCGATGATTTCCTCTATTCCGGAATTGGAAGTGGCGCAGATGCTGATTTATCGAGCGTTTGATGAGTTGCTCGACGAGGGTTACAACATTCAGATGCCGCCGATCGGCGTGATGGTGGAAGTGCCGTCAGCGGTGTATCAAGCGCGGGAATTGGCCGCCCGGGCGGATTTTCTGTCCGTCGGCAGCAACGATTTGACCCAGTATCTGCTGGCGGTCGACCGCAATAACGCCCGGGTGGCGGATCTTTACCATTCGTTGCATCCGGCGGTATTGCGCGCACTTCATACGGTCGTGAAAGAAAGCCACAGCCAGGGAGTGCCGGTCGGAATTTGCGGTGAGCTCGCCGGCGATCCCGCTGCTTCCATGTTGCTGGTCGCCATGGGTTTTGACGTGCTGTCCATGAGTGCGACCAACCTTCTCAAGGTCAAATCCGTTATCCGCAGTATCACCCTGGAGCGCGCGGAAAAACTGCTCGCGGAAGTCATGACCTTGCCCGATACAGAATCGGTCAATCGTTGTATCGAATCGACCTTTGAAGAGAGTGGTCTGACTCGTCTTCTCAAACCCAAGTTGCCGACTTAACGCGTTCGTGCTTATGATTCGCCCTTCATTCACCGAGGGGCAGATGCGTTTCTCATGCTGACATATCCAAACATAGACCCCGTCGCAATCTCCATTGACGCTTTTACCATCGCCGGCAAGACATTGGGACCATTCAATATCCATTGGTATGGCCTGATGTATTTGTTTGGTTTTACCGGTGGGTGGCTCCTGGCGTGGTATCGCTCAAGCACACGAGAATGTGTGGTTAAGCCGCGGCAGACAGAAGACCTGGTTTTTTATTCCGCAATGGGCGTTGTGATCGGTGCCCGAATCGGTTACATCTTCTTCTACAATTTCCAGGCTTGGCTGAACGACCCTCTGCTGATCTTTCGTGTATGGGAAGGCGGTATGTCGTTCCACGGCGGCTTGATAGGTTATGCCATAGCGATGTTGTTGTACGCTCGCAAGATCAATAAGAACTTTTTCGATCTGGTCGACTTTGTTGCCCCTTTTGCCCCCTTGGGTATTTTCTTCGGCCGCATCGGCAATTTTATCGGCGGGGAACTTTACGGTCGGGCGACCGATGTGCCCTGGGCGATGGTTTTTCCCTCAGACCCGACAGGTTTGCCACGCCATCCGTCCCAGCTCTACGAAGCGGTGCTTGAAGGGCTGGTGATGTTCGCTATTTTGTTCTGGTTCTCGCGCAAACCGCGACCCCGAGCGGCGGTAATCGGTTTATTCCTTCTTTTATATGGCGTATTCCGCTTTTCCGTGGAGTTTGTTCGCGAACCGGATTCCCATCTCAAGGCCGACTTGCTGTTCGGCTGGGTAACCCGGGGCCAGCAGCTGTGTCTGCCCATGATTATTCTCGGTCTCGGATTGCTGATCTGGACCTACAGCCGCGAACCTAAACGCCGCGCTCTTGAGTCAGCTAAGCAAGGGAAGGCGGCATGAAGCAGTATCTTGATCTGATGCGCCATGTGCGCGACACGGGTGTGCGCAAAGAAGATCGCACCGGAGTGGGAACACTCAGTGTATTTGGCTATCAAATGCGCTTCGACCTGCGCGATGGATTTCCTCTGGTTACCACCAAAAAATGCCATTTGCGCTCAATCATTCATGAGCTTCTGTGGTTTCTGAAAGGCGAAACCAATATTCGTTACCTGCAAGAGAACGGCGTGCGCATCTGGAATGAGTGGGCGACGGAAGATGGTGAATTAGGTCCGGTATACGGTGCTCAATGGCGCTCCTGGCCTACGCCGGACGGTGGCGTGATTGATCAAATCAGTGAGGTGGTCGAGCAGATCAAACGTAAACCGCACTCCCGCCGCTTGATCGTATCTGCCTGGAATCCTGCGTATTTGCCGGACGAAAGTATTTCGCCGAAAGACAACGCCGCAGCGGGAAAAATGGCGCTGCCGCCTTGCCATACGATGTTTCAGTTTTATGTGCTTGATGGTCGCCTGTCCTGCCAGTTATATCAGCGCAGTGCCGATATATTTTTAGGCGTACCTTTTAATATCGCGTCCTATGCGTTGCTGACCATGATGATGGCGCAAGTGACCGATTTATTGCCGGGAGAATTTGTGCATACCTTTGGCGATGCACATCTTTATACCAATCATCTTGAGCAAGTGGAGGAGCAATTAAGTCGCGCTCCGTTGCCTTTGCCGCAGATGGTGTTGAATCCCGATATAAAAAATATTTTTGATTTCCGTTATGAAGATTTTGAGTTGCGCAATTATCAACATCATCCTCATATAGCCGCGCCGATAGCAGTGTGATTTTCATGTCCGATATTTCTATCGCACTGGTTTGTGCACTTGCGGAAAATCGTGTAATTGGCAGCAATAACCAATTGCCTTGGCGATTGCCGCGCGATCTCGCCTATTTTAAATCCCTGACCATGGGGCACCCCGTGATTATGGGGCGCAAAACATTTGATTCCATTGGTCGCCCTTTGCTGGGACGCAGCAATATTGTCGTCACGCGTCAGCAAGATTGGCAGGTGGAAGGTGTTACCGCAGTAAACACACTGACCGAGGCGATTGATCACGCAGCCGAAATTGCGCGTGAAACCGATGTGCAAGAAATCATGTTGATCGGCGGAGCGAGTTTATATGAGCAGGCGTTGCCGCTGGCTCACCGGCTCTATCTCACCGAGGTTCATGCAACAGTACCGGGAGATGCTTTTTTTCCAGCATTTTCACCTAAAGAATGGTTAGAAATACGCAGAGAAGAAGTTCCGGCTGATGAAAAAAATCAGTTTCCCTGTGCGTTTGTTGTTTATGAAAGGCGGATTTTTGAATCCGATTTCTGATATCGACGAACGGTATTTTGGGTAATTTTTTTCATTTTGTTACCGAGTTGTTACCTTTTTTCGGGTGACGCAGGGGGTTGTGTTACGAAAAGTGATGTTGTCGGAAGGGAGGCAAAGCGCGAATTGATAAACATTTGTATGTTGCGAAGTCGTGCTTTTAAAATGCGTCACTCTGAGTTTTTTGGCCCAGTTACTCGTACAGTTCTGAATACATTTCCGATGAGGCAGTGTTTCAGTTGTCCGTATTTTTATTGTAAGCACCCGAGTTGGGGGGAATATGAAGAAGCAGCGAATTAAAGCTGTGGCTCTGTCCACGGTGATAACTGCCGGAGCGGTTTTTGCTGGCTCGTCGTTCGCAGACCAGTCGCTTGAGGCCGTATTGGCAGTGGGTCAGTCTAAGGTTGCGGATGCGCAAAAATCCCAAGTGCGCATCAACAAGCTGCAAGATGAGACAAACGACCTGATTAATAAATTTAAGCAAGTCAATAAAACTATCGAAGGTCTGCGTGTATATAACTCGCAGCTGGAGAAGCAGCTCGCCAGCCAGCGCGAAATCATGGCCCGACTGGAAGAATCCACCAGCCAAGTCACTGTAATTCAGCGCCAAATCCAACCTCTGGTTCTGGAAATGCTGGACGCAATTGAACAGTTTGTTCAGCTGGATGCCCCCTATAGAAAAGAAGACCGTTTGCAGCGAATTGCGAACGTTCGATCTTTGATGGACAACGCCGACGTAACGGTTGCGGAAAAATTCCGTCAAGTACTGGAAATCTACAGCATCGAATCCGAGTACGCGCGCAAAGTAGATACCTATGAAACCACTTTGAATGTGGGTGGCCAGGATCTGCAGGTCAATGTCGTGGCGGTCGGTCGCATAGCTCTGATGTATCAGACACTAGACGGATCTTTGGCTGGCGCGTGGGATACCAAAACGAAGCAGTGGGTGGCGTTGGATGCGGGTGAGTACAAAAATGCTATCCGCAGTGCAATCCGTATTGCTCAGAAGAAAGCCCAGAATGACATTATGCTCCTGCCTATTGCTGCTCCGGAGGCTGCAAAATGAAAGTTTTTGCTAAAAACAACATTCTTCGTATAGCAGCTGCAGGCGTATTGCTGTTCGCTGGCGCTGTACAGGCCCAAGACAACAAGGCCACCTCACTTGATCAACTGTTGCAGTTGATGAAAGAAAGCCGAGTTCGCGAGAGCCAGGAACATCAACAACGCGAAGCTGAGTTCCTGCGTGAGAAAAATCAGCGCGCCGCATTGCTGGCCAATGCTGAAAAAACTCGTGCTCAAGAAGAAGCTCGTTCTACAGAGCTGGAAGCTACTTACGAGAAGCAAGACCTGCAAATTAAAGCCCTGCGAGCTCAATTAGATGAGCGCATGGGTTCTCTCAAAGAGCTTTTCGGCCATTTGAAAACCGCTTCTGGTGACTTGCAAGCCAACTTGAAAAATTCTCTGGTCAGCTTGCAGTATCCAGGTCGAGATGAGTTTGCCGTTGAATTGTCCAAAAAAATGGACAGCGAAACCAGCTTGCCGACTATCGAAGAAATCGAGCGCCTGATTTATGAAATTCAGCGCGAAACTGTTGAAGCAGGCAAAGTTGTTCGCTTCAAAGCCAAAGTGGCCACCGCTGACGGCCAACAAAGTGAACAAGAAGTTGTTCGTATCGGTAACTACGGCGTGGTTTCTGGTGGCAAATATCTGTTCTTTAGCCCTGATTCAGACACTCTGAATGTTCCCCGTATGCAGCCAGCAGGCTTGCCTGATCCTTCCAAGCTCGAAAATGCCACCTCCGGATTTACCCAGGTGGGGGTAGACCCGACTTTGCCGCTGGGTGGCGAGATCATGCAAATTATTGTTTCACGTCCTGATCTCAAAGAACGCTTGTCACAAGGTGGTCTGGTTGGTTACATCATCATCTTTGGCTTGGGCGGCATTGGTTTGATCCTGATCATCTGGCGCTTCGTCGCTTTGACCGTTATCGGCGGCAAAGTGTCTAAGCAGCTGAAATCAAGCCGTGCGACTACTGACAACCCGCTCGGCCGTGTGCTGAAAGTTGCTGAAGACAACCCCGAGATCGATACCGAATCACTGGAATTGAAGCTCGAAGAAGCGGTCTTAAAAGAACGTCCATCAATCGAAAGCGGCTTGAATATGATCAAGATCATTTCCATGGTCGCGCCTTTGATGGGTCTGTTGGGTACAGTGACCGGTATGATTCAAACCTTCCAGGCGATTACCGACTTCGGTGCTGGCGATCCTAAGCTGATGGCGGGTGGTATTTCGACTGCTCTGGTAACCACGGTTCAAGGTCTGATCGTGGCAATTCCGACAGTATTCATGCATACCATTCTCAGCGGTAAAGCCAAGCGTATCGTTCATGTATTGGAAGAGCAGAGCGCCGGAATCATTGCAGAAAAAGCTGAAAGCAAATAACAGGAGATAACCCATGTCCTGGTCATTGTCGGAAGCTTTGGAAACCGTCCAGACGTTTGTAGCGTCTGGCGGTCCAGTATTACTGGCTATCGCAGTGCTCACCTTTGTCCTCTGGACTCTGATTTTTGAGCGCCTCTGGTTTTACCGTAGCGGGTTGCGCTCGATGGTTAAGAGAACTGTGAGCACATGGGATGCACGCTCCGAGCGCAAATCCTGGAATGCCCATCAAATCCGCACGGCGATGGTCTCTCAGGTCACCTCGAGCATTCGAGCCAATTTGGACCTGATCGGTACCATCACCGCACTTTGTCCGTTGTTCGGATTGTTGGGTACCGTATCGGGCATGATTGAGGTGTTTAACGTGCTGGCGACTACGGGCGGTGCTGACGCTAAATCCATGGCCGGTGGTGTGAAGCAGGCTACTATCCCGACAATGGCGGGAATGGTGGCCGCAATTTCCGGCGTGTTCGGCGGCACTGTGGTGAATCAGATTGCCGATCGTGAAGCTCAATTATTGGAAGACCATCTTACGATGGACCATTAATAGCTTTCCCCTTTAACTAGAGCCGGTTTTTATTAACCGGCCCGTTTCAAGAGAAGTAACCATGAGCAGCAGGAAATCATCCGCTGATGAAGATCTAGGAGCCACAATCGACCTGACTCCTATGCTCGACGTGGTGTTTATCATGTTGATCTTCTTCATTGTGACGGCAACCTTTATTAAGGAGCCGGGTGTTGAAATAGATCGGCCTGATGCAAATACTGCGGCAGTTAAGAACGCCAAGATCCTGGTTGCTATCAATGCTGAAAACAAAGTGTGGATTGATAAAAATGAAGTCGATCCGCAGTTTGTGAAAGATCAGATAGAACTGCTAATGGCGGAAAACCCAAAGAGCCCCGTTATCATTCAGGCCGATGCTAAATCCAGCATCAAAACTCTGAATGAAGTTGCCCAAGCTGCACGCTCGCTGGGTATTCTCGATGTCTCCATCGCGGTGCAGAAGGAGTAATCGTATGAGTATTGCCCGTTATTTCACCGCTGGTGGATTTGCGCTGGGTGTGACACTCGGTTTGCTTCTGTTGATGCACGTGTTGATCCAGACAAACATCAAAGCGCCTGGTGAGGTCGTGGAATTCAAGGTTCCCGACATCGTTATGCCAGAGCGCCAGATTGAAACCAAATACGATGTCAGCAAGCCGCAAAAACCGGAAGAGGTGGAGGTAGCGCCACCAGATTTACCGGAACCTACATTTGATACGCCCGACGCGTCCAATGAAGGTATTAGCATCGATACTAAGTTCGACAGTAAGCCGACTATCACTGGTCCAGCAGGTTTTGGTGATGGAGAAATGATTCCGTTGACGGTTGTGCAACCTGAATATCCTCGCCGCGCTGCACAGCGTGGAACTGAAGGCTATTGCACAGTGGAATTTACGGTTTCAGCGAATGGCACGACCAAGGATGCCTTTATCGCAGACTGTTCTGACTCCGTGTTCCAAAATGCGGCACTTAAGGCGGCAGAGAAGATCAAATACAAACCCCGTGTTGTAGATGGTCAACCTGTTGATGTGCCCGGGGTGCAGTATAAGTTCCTGTTCCAGATGGCCAAAGAATAAGTGGTGGTAAGATGAAAAAAGCTCTTGGATTAAAAATCGCAGGTGTTTTCACCGCGGTTGTTGGTTTGGGCCTTACCAGTCTGCCTTCTGTAGATGTAGCAGGTGTTCGGTTGATTGATAACGCTGCGGCGGCTCAGACGACCGCAGCTGCCAAACTGCCGGGCTGTAAAGCTCCTCCCGCAAAACGCCGTTTAAGTGCTTTGGGTCAGAAGTTCTTTAAAAAGGTTGCTGAAGTTGACAACCTGATGAGCCCCGAACCAGATCCTAAAACTGGCAAAGCTCCAGAACCTAACTACAAAGCTGCCTGGCCAAAGCTGAAGACGCTGATCGATAAGTGCGACGATTGTACGGAATACGAGTGGGCGCAGTTGTATCAACGGGCTGCAGTAATTCAGTACAACCTGGATAATATTCCGGGTGCCATTGATTACTTCCAGAAAGTACTTTCCAAGTCACCTAATATTCCGGAAACGCTGGAAGCTCAGTTGACCTATCAGATCGCGCAATTGCTGACATCTGAAGAGCGTTATAAAGAAGCGTTGGATCATTTTTCCAAGTGGGAAGCTCTGTGCCCCGCAGTTGTCCCCGACGATTATTTTTATTTCCGCGCGCAGAACCTTTATCTATTGGATCGCAAAGATGAAGCTCTGAAGGAATTGGTGAAGGCAATCAACCTAGTTAAGGAAAAAGGGGAAAAGCCTCGCGAAGGTTGGTATAAGCTGCAGCTGGCAATTTATGTCGATAAAGAAGATTACAAATCGGCAGAAAAAGTTGCTGAAACTTTGGCTGTGGAATACACCGATTTCAGAATTCTCGCCCAGTTGGCTTCTCTTTACGGTATGAATGGTAAAGAGAAAGAACAATTGGCGATTCTGGACGCTTTGTATGTCTCCGGAGCGCTGGATAAAGAGAATCAATATAAGAACCTTGCTTATCTGTACTTGGGAGCGGAAGCGCCCTATTTGGCAGGCAAGGTAATGAAGAAAGGAATTGATTCCAAAGCTGTTCCTCGCGATGCGAAAAACCTGGAAGTTTGGGCAGTTGCTTTGACTCAAGCTCAGGACATTAAAAATGCTCTGCCAATCATGGAAGAAGCAGCGCAAAAAATGGATAACGGCAAAATCTATGCAACACTCGCGGCCATTTATTTGAACGCGGATAAGTATGATGAAGCCGTTTCTGCTGCTCGTAAGGCGCTCAATAAAGGCGGTCTGCGAAGCCAGGGTGAAGTTCATATGTATATAGGTTCTGCATATCTGAACCTGAAAAAATATGACGAGTCCATTAAAGCTCTGCAAGAAGCCACCAAGGACGAGAAATATAAGACGCACGCTCAGAATTTGATTAGATACGTGCAGTCCGAAAAGGCTCGCGAAGAAGGCTTGAGAAACGCAAATCTCGACGCTTAATTCGCGCAGCGTTAGCAACAATAAAAAAAACCAGTTTGATATCAAACTGGGTTTTTTTATTGTTCTAGATATTTATTGGAGTCTTTGACGGAAGATAATCAGCCACTATTCGTGGCTGAGTTTTTCCAGTTTATCCAGATCTCTCACCGCCCCCATATCCGCGCTCGTCGCAAGTAATGCGTAAGCTTTTAACGCAGCGCTGACTTGGCGAGGGCGAGGATTTTTGGGTTTCCAACCGATCTTGTCCTGCTCCTGTCGACGGGCAGCCAGCTCTTCATCGCTGACAAGTACATTGATGCTGCGATTGGGGATATCGATCTTGATATGGTCGCCGTCGCGGACCAAGCCAATTGCACCGCCGGATGCCGCTTCTGGGCTGACATGGCCGATGGAGAGACCCGATGTGCCGCCAGAGAATCGGCCGTCAGTAAGAAGTGCGCAGACCTTTCCCAACCCTTTCGACTTCAGATAAGAGGTGGGATAGAGCATTTCCTGCATGCCGGGACCGCCTTTGGGGCCTTCGTAGCGGACTATGACAACTTCGCCAGGTTTCACCAAACCATCCAGAATATGCTGGACCGCCTGATCCTGCGATTCGGTAACGTGCGCAATACCCTCAAAAACCAGGTTACTTTCATCGACACCAGCGGTTTTCACCACACAGCCTTTTTCCGCAATGTTGCCATAGAGCACGGCAAGTCCGCCTTCGCGGGAATAGGCGTGGTCCAATGAGCGGATACACCCTTGGGCGCGATCGGCATCCAGGGTAGGCCATCGAGTGTCTTGGCTAAACGCCTGCTGGGTAGGAATCCCTGCGGGGCCAGCTTTATAGAACTTGATGACTTCCGGACTGGGGTTGAGCGTAATGTCCCAGGTGTCTATGGCTTCGCGCAGAGTTTTCGCGTGCACAGTAGAGCACTGGGTGTTGAGCAGGCCTGCACGATCCAGTTCGCCGAGTATGCCGAAAATACCGCCCGCTCTGTGCACGTCTTCAATGTGGTACTTCTGGGTATTGGGCGCGACTTTGCACAGTTGGGGAATCTTGCGGCTCAAATGGTCGATGGTGCTGAGGTCGAAGTCCGTACCGGCTTCACGGGCAATCGCCAGCAGGTGGAGGATGGTGTTGGTGCTGCCGCCCATGGCGATGTCCAGGGCCATGGCGTTGGCGAACGCCTCTTTGCTGCCGATGCTGCGCGGCAGAACGCTGCTGTCGTCCTGCTCGTAATAACGGCGGGTCAACTCGACGATCAGCGAGCCGGCTCGTTCGAACAGCTGGCGGCGATCTGCATGGGTTGCCAAGACGGTGCCGTTACCGGGCAGGCTGAGACCGAGAGCTTCGGTCAGACAGTTCATGGAGTTGGCGGTGAACATGCCAGAGCAGGAGCCGCAGGTCGGACAGGCGCTGCGCTCGTATTCCGCGACGGTTTCATCGGAAACGGAGCTGTCGGCGGCGATCACCATGGCGTCGACCAGGTCAAGACCGTGAGTGGCCAGGCGGGTTTTGCCTGCTTCCATGGGGCCGCCGGATACGAACACAGCGGGGATATTCAGGCGCATGGCGGCCATCAGCATTCCAGGGGTGATCTTGTCGCAATTGGAGATGCACACCATGGCGTCGGCACAGTGGGCGTTGACCATGTATTCGACCGAGTCAGCGATGATGTCGCGGCTGGGCAAGCTGTAGAGCATGCCGTCATGGCCCATGGCAATGCCGTCGTCCACGGCGATGGTATTGAATTCTTTGGCAACGCCGCCGGCTTTTTCAATTTCGCGGGCGACGAGCTGGCCCAGATCTTTCAGGTGGACGTGACCGGGGACAAACTGGGTGAAAGAGTTCACCACCGCGATAATGGGTTTCTGAAAGTCGTCATCTTTCATGCCGGTGGCGCGCCAGAGTGCGCGCGCGCCAGCCATGTTGCGGCCGGAGGTGGTAGTACGGGAGCGGTATTGGGGCATGGTCTACCTCAGAAAATAAGAGCCGGAAACGGGCCTAGAAAAATAAAGTGCCGGAAACGGCGCGACAGAAAGTGCGCAAGCATAACAAATGTCACAGTTGCCACCCAAAAACGTTTGCAGATGTTGTCACATCATAGACTCTGGCGACGGCCAAAAACTCGGATTACGACTGGAAATGGTGATAAGCGGATCAGGTTTCCTGCAGTGCGTTAGGGTAGTGTTTGCCGAGCTGTTTCTGCAAAAACTCGTAGCGTTTGAATTGCTTGTGATCACTGGGGAGATAACCGATCGCACGCATAGCCCGACGGCACAGCTTTTCGTACTGAGCGTTGGTGCCACTGACTTCGGTTGCCGCCAGGATCGCTTGGATCAGGTTGAGATTGAGGCCGACGTGGCGTGGATAGGCGTTGATGGCTTGGGTGAAGACGTCTATGGCATTGTCGAAATCGCGTTTCTCGTACGAATTAATGCCAGATTTGGTCAGCTTGGTGGCGATCAGCTTGCCGTCATCGGATATAGGTTCGCTGGTAATACCGTCGAGAATGCGCAGCAGGTTTTTGTCGTCTGCGTGCTCCGCTGCTAGGGAAGTCAAAATGGCGCGCGCCTGATCCTCTTCGTTTATGGTGTGCAGAGTGCGGGCAAATTCGATACTGGCATCCACAGAGGGATTTGCCAGGTTGTTGTAGAGTTTCTTTGCTTTGTCGGCTGCCGCAGTGGCCTGTTCCATTTTCCCCTGGCTTTGGAACAGCTGCGCTTCCACCATATGGGATTGGGCTTCGATTTCTGGAGCATTGTTGTAACGTTTGCGCGCGCGATCCAGATAGCTGACTGCTTGCTTGACCATGGCATTGCTTTCCGCAGCTTTGTCTCCGCTGCGGACTATGTCGGAGACTTTGCGCGCGAAATTGAAATAATCCTGGGGCGATTCATAGACGGAATTCATGCCCCAGCGAATTGCATTTTGATGGGATTTGGCTGATAGCTCATCGTCGCCGTTGCTGTCTGCCAGCGCCGCTAATTTTCGATGGCGATGCACCGATTTAGGCGAGACTTGCGCAGCTTTCTCTAGAGCTTTTTGCGCCCTTTGCACATCATTTTTCGCTACAAAAATATCGGCCAGCATGTCATGGGCTTCGATATAGCGCTCGTCCTCTTGAATAACTTCTTCCAGCAGATTCTCTGCGGAATCGAGTTTGCCCATTTCCAATAAAATTCTGCCCAACCCCAGCTTGGCCCATATCAGGGGTTTTTTATCGAGCACGCTTTCGTAAAGCTGTTTGGCTTCGACGAGCTGGCGCAGCAGAAATAACAACTGGCCTTTCATTTTGATGCAGTCATTGGCGTAGCGACTGCGGGCGGCAATCATTTCGTTACAGGCGTCCAGGGCTCTTTGATAGTTGCCGTCGGAAATGGCTTTTTTGATGTGCAGCAGCGCTTCGTGGCGAATGATGGCGCGGTTAAGGCGGGTGCGCAGCGAAGCTTCTGTATAGGGTTTGGTGATGTAGTCATCTGGCTGGCACTCGATAGCGCCGAGCACCATTTCGCGTGAGGATTCACCGGTGAGCATGATGAACAGGCTAGTCATCAGCAGGACGCGTAAGTAACGCATCTCTTCCAGGAGTTGTTGTCCGTCTTTGCCGTTGCCGAGGTTGTAATCGCAGATGACTATGTCGTATTTGGCTTGCCGACATAATTTAACGGCTTCGTCGCCATTGGCGGCGGTATCCACCGTTTCCACACCGAACGAACGCAGCGAGCGCATCAGCGAGCCGCGAATTTCCGGAAAATCATCGACTACCAAGCATCGCTTGGCGTTGTACATCTTAATGATGTCGATCTGACGTATATCGTTTGGGGAGGTTTCCATCGATCACCTTATATAACCACCCTGCCGGCAGGGTCTATGAGAAGTCTAGACTCTGTCGGTAGGTACGGCGAACGATGAGGGAGAATTAACGGATTTCGTGCAGATGCTTGACGAAAACTTTGGATTTTCGCTGGTAGTTGTACAGGGCTTTGCGTTCCACCGGCAGTAAATCCACCAGGGTTTCGACGAAGCCTTGTTCAATGAACCAGTGCGCAGTTTGGGTAGTTAACACGTAAAGACGGTTGATACCGATCTTCAGTGCCTGCCGCTCGATATGGGTCAGCAGTTTCGCGGCGCGTCCGTCGCGGCGATAGTCTTTATGGACCGCTACGCAGGCCAACTCCCCGGAGCCGGGCTCGGAAAATGGGTAGAGCGCCGCGCAACCAATAATGAGCCCGTCTTTTTCCATCACGGTGAAACTGTGAATTTCCCGCTCCAGCAGCTCGCGTGAGCGCTTCACCAGAATGCCGTCGGACTCCAGCGGTTCGATCAGCTTGAGCAGACCCTGAACATCTTCAATGCGTGCGCGTCGAATGGTTTCGTAACTGTCGCGGTACACCATGGTGCCGGCGCCGTCACGGGTGAACAATTCTTTTAACAGTGCGCCGTCTTCGCGGGAGGAAATTACGTGCGCACGCGGCACGCCGCCGTCACAGGCTTTGTAACAGGCGCGCAGGGAAAAATAAGTGTTGCTGCGATTCGCTTCCGGCTGCTCAACCAGGAATTTTTCGCATTTAAGCAGCGTCATTTCACGATAGGTATTGCCAGTGGCATCGCGGATGGGGCCGTCGTCGTTAAAGGCAATCAATTTGTCGGCGTTGATACCGAGGGCGATCTGGATCGCCACATCGGCGAAATTCAGATTGAAGATTTCGCCAGTGGCGGAATAACCGAGCGGTGACACCAAGGCTATAGCGCCGGAATCCAGCAGACTGACGATGCCTTGGCGGTCGACGTTGCGAACCTTGCCGGTGTATTGATAGTCGATGCCATCGATCACCCCTTGGGGCATGGCGGTGACGAAGTTGCCGCTGCGCATGCGGATCTTGGCGCCGTACATGGGAGAGCTTGGCAGGCCGTTGGAAAAATTCGCCTCCAACTTGAAGCGAATGCTGCCCACCGCCTGAATCACCGCTTCCATGTCGCTCTTGGAGGTGATCCTCAAACCTTTATGAAATTGCGAATTGCGGTCTTCCCCGAGCATGGCGTCGATCTGCTTGCGCGCGCCGTGCACTACGACCAGCCGCACGCCCAAGCTGCTGAGCAGCGCAATATCCGAAATGATGTTGAAGAAGTTGCTGTGATCGATGCAGTCGCCCGGCAGCATGATGACAAAGGTTTTGCCGCGGTGCGCATTGATATAGGGGCACGAGTGGCGGAACCAGGTGACGTAATTATCGTGGTCGTGGGGATGGGAAGTATCGTCGCTCACAGCACAGTCCTAGCGGATGGAACAATCGCGCCAGTATACGCATTGACGGAGATTTCGGAAGATTCTGTCGATGTGAAGCATTTTTGGTGGTGCGGTCAGCTCAGGTCTCCCCATAACAATTGCACGGCGGTCAAGGCTGCCAAGGGTGCTGTTTCGGTGCGCAATACCCGGGGGCCAAGGGTGAGCGGAGCATATTGGAAATGTTCGATCGCCAGCTGAATTTCGCTATCGCTTAAACCGCCCTCTGGACCGATTAACAAGGTCACACCAGTCTGTGGGGCGTATTGTTTCAGCGTTGTTTCGCTGCGGTGGTGTAAAACCAGTTTTAAATCGTTATTGGGCTCGCGGAGAAATACTTCCAGGTCTTGCGCTTCTGCCAATTCAGGCAACACGTTGCGCTGACATTGTTCACACGCACTGATGGTAATCTGGCGCCAGTGCTCCATTTTTTTTTGCAAACGCTCGCCTTGCAAACGCACTTCGGTGCGTTCGGTAAATAGCGGCGTGATACGGCTGACACCCAATTCAGTGGCTTTTTGCAAAACCAGATCCATGCGCTCGCCGCGGGAAATTCCCACGGCCAGATGAGTGTGCAGAGGAGATTCTTTGACTATGTGTTCCGCATCGCCAATCTGCACTTCGACAGAACGTTTGCCGACTTGCACCACTGTCGCCTGATATTCACGACCATCGCCGTTAAACAGTTTCAGTGGCCGACCTGCTTCCAAACGCAAAACCTTGCTGAGGTAGTGACTCTGCGCTTCATTCAGTGAAACAGGTTCACCGACGGCTAATGGAACATCGCAGAAAACACGTGGAACACGCATTACTGAGCGTCCAAGCCGAGATTGCGCAACAGGGTGGCGGTCGGTTCGGTTTGATTCATGGTGTAGAAGTGCAGGCCCGGCGCGCCGTTGTCGAGCAGGGTTTCACAGAGTTCGGACACCAAATCGAGACCAAAGGCTTTGATGCTTTCCAGATCATCGCCATAGGCTTCCAGACGCTTGCGCACCCAACGCGGAATTTCCGCGCCGCAATTGTCACTGAAACGCGACAAATTCTTGAAATTGGTGATCGGCATAATGCCCGGCACGATTGGTTGAGTAATGCCTGCGCGCTCGCACTGTTCAATAAAATAAAAATACGCGTCCGGATTAAAGAAATACTGCGTAAGGCCCGAATTAGCACCCGCGTCGAATTTGCCTTTCAAATAACGAATGTCATGGTCGTAGCTGTTGGCTTCGGGATGAATTTCCGGATAGGCCGCAACTTCGATATGGAATTTGTTGCCAAAATGTTGGCGAATAAAGGCAACCAATTGGTTGGCGTATACCATCTGCGAGCCACCGCCCATGCCGGAAGGGCGATCACCGCGCAGAGCGACCAGACGTTTGATGCCCATAGCATCGTATTCTTGCAGCAAATTCAGGATGGTCGCTTCATCATCGCCACCGAAAGACAGATGCGGCGCTACCGAAAAGCCGAGATCGTGCAGCGCTTTTACAACGTGTTTGGTGTTGTCGCGCGTGGAACCGCCAGCCCCGTAGGTAACGGAATAAAAATCCGGTTGGAAGCGGCTCAATTCTTTTGCGACATCCAGCAAATTATTCCGCCCTTGCTCAGTCTTGGGCGGAAAAAATTCGAAACTTAAATGCAATTCGTTATTCATAAGCGCTACTCAGCAAAAAGCCCGGGAAATTAATATTTGTAGCTCTCGGGCTTGTAGGGTCCATCGACGTCGACATGAATATATTCCGCTTGCTCCGGACGCAGGCGAGTGAGAACGCCGCCAAATCCTTCCACCATAGCTTTAGCTACTTCTTCGTCGAGTTTTTTCGGCAGTACTTTTACGTAGATTTGTTTGGCTTTTTCTGCTTCTGGCAAATCGGCGAATTTGCGCTCGTACAAATAAATTTGGGCGAGAACCTGATTGGCGAAAGAGCCATCCATAACGCGTGAAGGATGTCCTGTGGCGTTGCCGAGGTTGACCAAGCGACCTTCGGACAGCAGGATCAAATGATCGTTGGTGGCTTTGTTGCGATACACCTTGTGAACCTGCGGTTTGATTTCTTCCCATTCCCAGGTTTTGCGCATAAAGGCGGTGTCGATTTCATTATCGAAATGGCCGATATTGCACACCACCGCACCGCTCTTCAAAGATTGCAGCATGGCGGCATCACAGACATTGATATTGCCTGTTGCGGTAACAACCAGATCAGTTTTCGCCAATAAATCTTTTTCGATATCTTCGATGCGACCGGTATTGATGCCGTTTTTGTAAGGCGACACCACTTCGTAGCCGTCCATGCAGGCTTGCATGGCGCAGATGGGATCGATCTCGGTGACTTTGACGATCATGCCTTCCTGACGCAGAGAGGCCGCAGAACCTTTGCCCACGTCGCCATAACCAATTACCAGCGCTTTTTTACCGGACAGCAAATGGTCGGTGCCGCGTTTGATGGCATCGTTCAAACTGTGACGGCAGCCGTATTTGTTGTCGTTTTTCGATTTGGTGACAGCATCGTTGACGTTGATGGCGGGAACGCGCAGTGAGCCGTCTTCCATCATTTTCAACAGGCGGTGCACTCCTGTGGTGGTTTCTTCGGAAATACCGTGAATGTGCTGCAACATTTCCGGATATTTGTCGTGTACCACTTGAGTCAAATCGCCGCCGTCGTCCAGGATCATATTGGCGTTCCAGGGTTTGCCATCCTTCAAAATGGTTTGCTCGATACACCACCAGAATTCTTCTTCGGTTTCACCTTTCCAGGCAAAAACGGGAATGCCGGCAGCGGCAATGGCTGCGGCGGCGTGATCCTGGGTAGAAAAAATATTGCACGATGACCAGCGCACTTCTGCACCCAGAGCGACCAGAGTTTCAATCAGCACCGCAGTCTGAATGGTCATGTGAATGCAACCCATAATGCGTGCGCCTTTTAAGGGTTGCTCGGCGCGATATTTTTCTCGCAGCGCCATCAATGCAGGCATTTCACCTTCGGCAATTTGAATTTCTTTGCGGCCCCAGGCGGCGAGGTTGATATCGGCAACTTTGTAATCTGTAAATGTCATGACCAATTCCTAAAAATATCGGGCGGCATTAAAAGGCAAATGCCGCGCTGTTTTGAAAACGTTTAAAAAATTAAAGCGCTTTGCCTAAGGCTCTAAAGCGCTTTGCGCAAGGCTTCGGCTTTATCGGTTTTTTCCCAGGTAAAGTTGGGCAGTTCGCGACCAAAGTGGCCGTAAGCAGCGGTTGGGCGATAGATCGGGCGCAGCAGGTCGAGCATTTCGATCAAGCCGCGTGGGCGCAGATCGAAATGTTGACGGATAAGCTCAACAATTTTGGCGTCGCTCAATTTACCGGTGCCGAAGGTGTTAACGGAAATCGAAGTGGGTTCGGCAACACCAATGGCGTAAGAGACCTGAATTTCGCAGCGGTCGGCAATGCCGGCAGCGACAATATTTTTCGCTACATAACGACCAGCATAAGCGGCGGAACGGTCAACTTTGGATGGATCTTTACCGGAAAATGCACCGCCGCCGTGGCGTGCCATGCCGCCGTAACTGTCGACAATAATTTTGCGACCTGTGAGACCGCAATCGCCCACAGGGCCGCCGATAATAAATTGGCCGGTGGGGTTGATATGGAATTTAGTATCCGCGTGCAGCCACTCTGCGGGCAAAACGTGTTTGATGATTTCTTCCATCACCGCTTCGCGGATAACGTCCTGTTTGACGCTGGGGCTGTGTTGGGTGGACAGAACCACCGCGTCCACGGCAACCGGGCGATCACCTTCATAACGCAGTGTCACCTGACTTTTGGCGTCGGGGCGCAACCAGGGCAGCTGGCCGCTTTTACGCAGGAATGCTTGGCGCTCTACCAAACGGTGGGCGTAATAAATTGGTGCGGGCATCAAAACGTCGGTTTCGTTGGTGGCATAACCGAACATCAAGCCTTGGTCGCCAGCGCCCAGGTCTTTGTTATCGCTTTCATCCACGCCCATAGCGATATCGGCGGATTGTTTGCCAATGGCATTGAGTACGGCGCAGGAGGCGCCATCGAAGCCGACGTCACTGCTGTTGTAGCCGATGTCGAGAATCACCTGGCGCACCAGATCTTCCAGGTCGATATAGGTAGAGGTGCGCACTTCACCAGCGATGATCGCCATACCGGTTTTCACCAGAGTTTCGACGGCCACACGCGCGCTCTTATCTTCTTTCAGGATCGCGTCGAGAACGGCATCCGAAATTTGATCCGCCATTTTGTCGGGATGGCCTTCGGAGACGGACTCCGAGGTGAATACGGAATAAAGGGCCATAATCTATGCTCCTGATAAATGATTTACAGCGGCGGTTTGATGAACTGCCGCACCTGAATCTGAAATCCGTTGCGCAGAGCAAAGTACACGCTCTGTCCCTCCTGCAGGCCGGCGGTCTCCGCCCAGTTTTGCAGGTCTTCGGGGTCAAACCCCAGCCAGAGATCGCCACAGGCGTCCCGGGTCCAGCTCTGGTCGTGTCGGCAGAGCTCCGTCAACAGCAGCACGCCGCCGGGCTTGAGGCTGAACCCTATGTCCGCGAGCAAACTGGCCGGCGACGGGGTATGGTGCAGCACCATATTGGCGACTGCACAATCAAAGGCCGCCGGCTGCTGCCGCAAGTACCCAGTATCGCCCTCGATAAATTCGATATTGCCCAGCACCGCCTGCTCCGCGAGCTGCCGCGCCTGGGCCAGCATCTCGGGGCTGTTATCCAGCGCCAGCACCCGGGCAAAGCGCGCACTCAGCACCGGCAGGAACTCGCCCGCTCCCGGTCCCACCTCCAGCGCCCGCTCGCAGGCGCGCTGGGGGCTCAAGGCCAGCAGCTCCGCCACCTGATGCCCGTAAACCTCGAATCCCGCGATCAGATCCTGCTGCTCCCGGAACTTGTTGGCGTTCTCCAGAAAAAACCGTCTGGATGCCTCGCTGCGGTCCCGCCACACCCTGTCCAGATGCACCAGGGGCGGCGCGGGGGGAGCCGCATCTATCTGTCTGAAAAGCTCGCGCTTCAATCCGGCAAACGGATCCTCTGGGGCGTAGTTGGCGCGGCGGTAGAAGATCGAATTACCCTCGCGCCGGGTGGTGACCAGCCCCGCATTGGCCAACACCTTGAGGTGGTGGCTCATGCCCGACTGTCCTATCTCAAACACCTGAGCCAACTCCAACACCCCATAGGAATCCCGCGCCAGCGCCTGAAGAATCGACAACCGCAAATCATCGCCCGCTGCCTTGAGCAGCTGGGCCAGGGGATCGAAGGGTTGGGCTGAATCAGACATGGAGCGGAGTGTAGCAGGATAAGCCACCTATATCAAAAAATTTTGATATAGGTGGCCATTGCTCGAAACCCAGCGCCGGATACCCCAGGGGCTCACCGGAACCGGCCATCACCGGCACCTCGCTTCCATGCCGCCACAAAGGAGTATTACCATCGCGGTTCTCCAATGAATAACCTGATAATTAATTGAGGATTCATGTGGAGACCATCAGCTTACATAAGAATGCGTAAGGGAAGACCAATCAATTTGCCCACCCAAACATTTATCCAGAGCCCGCAATTTTTCTTTATCGCGCACGGCAGTGTGCCGCGCGCGCCGGATATGCGTTTTTTGGGCAATTTCTGCATTGTCATCCCTAACACATCCTGTGTGAGTTGAAAAATGTTGATTCATTTCTAAATCAGGAGACGTTGCTTTATGTCCAGGACCAAAAATTTTGCCATCAAGGCTTTATCTTCAGCTCTGCTGTGCGCGCTTGTGCATCAAGCCAATGCAGCTATAGATATCGTCAGTCCGTATCTGCCTGAATTGGATGGGGAATTTCTAGCCCACCTCCGCGTCTACAATTCCAACCTGACTGCGGCGCAACAAGCCAGCCTGCCGGTAGGCGTAAGAAACAATGGCTTCGGCGGCAGCTTTACCATAGCGCTGGACAACAAAATTATTTATGAAAAGGCCTTCGGGTCCGCCAATGCCACCGGAACCGTTCTGGTACAGCCTCATCACACCTTCCGCGTAGCGAGTATTCACAAGCCGATAACTGCGCTCGGCATCATGAAACTCGTGCAAGACGGACAACTAAGCCTCGATAGCAAAGTATTCGGACCCAACGGTATTTTGAATCATCCCGTGTACTACGAAGGTATTGATCTGAACAATACTTCCCTGGTGCAAAATCGTGCGCGCTTGGAATCCATCACTGTCGGCCATCTGCTGTCCCACAGATCCGGTTGGATCGGCGATGAGGTGAATACCTTTGAACTGCCGCAGGTCAGACAGAAATTGACCAGCCGTGGACTGAGCGTCCCGACCAATTTCACCGACCAGATCATCAAAGCCGCAATCATCTCTCCCATACCCAATGTTCCAGGCACGGGAACAGGTGCCATACAACCCGGAGAGAACCGTTGCGACACAAGAAGCACAGGCTGGAGCTACAACAATTTCGGACCGCAAATTCTCGGACGCATCATCGAGCGCGTGTCCGGCCAGTCCCTGCAGGACTTCTTTGACAGCCGCATAAAATCCAACTGGGACCACACGCTGGAACTGCGTACCTCCCAGAGTTTTTTCAACAATCAGCATCCCAACGAAGCCTATTATTTCCATTTTGATTACCCGCAGAATAAGCAGGCATACAACTCAGATAACCCCAATGTACAAGTTCCTGTGCAGTACGGCGGCTTCTATGTGGATACCACCTGGAGTGCAAGCTCCCGCGCTCTGGTGAAGATTTTGAACGCCATGGATGAACTCAAAATCCTGAACAATACCAATCTCAATAAAATGCTGGTTCCACCGACCATCGTGAGCTCGTCTATCACACGGTCAAGCTCCCATACGGCAATTCCCGTATGCCAGCATTTTCACTACGCACATGGATGGGGAAGAGGCGGCGACCTGATCAATCCGGACGGGTCTGAAGGCAGCAGCTGGACTGTGGGCAACAACTGGGAACACAACGGTGGCATGCCTGGTTCCATGTCCTACATGCGGCACGATCAATACGGCTACAGCTACGCCGGCGTGGTGAATGTCGCCCCGGGTGTAACCTATGAAACCACTGAAGCCATGATGAAACGCGTCATGAAGAATCTGCGTAACAAATATCCCAACTTGAGAGCCGGGGTTTTTGAGGCGGAGTATCAAACCACCATGACGGGCGTCAAACACAGCACCTATGTGGACCTCGCCGATTACGCGGGCAGCTACATAGAATTCCAAATGGTTTCACCCTCCGCCATGACCCGTACCTTCCAGGTGCGCTACGCCACGTCCGGCAACAAAACCATGAGCGTTTCCGTCAACGGTGCCGGCAATCAAACCGAGACTTTCAGCAGCACGGGTAGCAACAGCAGCTTCAGCGAGTACAAGTGGATCACCCTGACTCTGCAGCCTGGACTCAACACCGTGCGCTTTACCGCGCAAAACTCCTCCGGCGGTCCCAATTTCGATTGGATCAAGGTTTTGTAATCAAATACGCCAATCCCCGCCTCACCGGTCGCGGAAATTTCCGCGGCCGGTCATTGGTATAAATAATTCTCACGGACTTCATTGCCGACTAGGAAAACTCCATGAAAAAGCTGCTTGCGACATTTTGTTGCCTACTCGCCTATTTACTGTGGAACAGCTCGCTGTCCTTCGCAGCCACGCCTGTTCTGACAACCCCCTGGACTACCCAGGCCCTACAGGCCCCCATCCCGCTGCCGGAATATCCGCGCCCGCAGATGACACGACCCGACTGGATGAATCTAAACGGACAATGGCGATATATCGGCGGCAGCTCTGCGCCCAATGCCGATAATCCGCCCACCACGGCGCCCAATTTCCCTACCAATGCAGAAACCATTTTGGTGCCCTACCCGGTGGAGTCCTATTTGTCCGGCATTCAACGCATGAATGAGCTCAACATGTGGTACAAGCGCAGCTTCACTGTGCCATCAAACTGGTCCGGCCGCCGAGTACTGCTGCATTTCGGCGCGGTGGATCGCAAGGCCACCGTCTATATCAATGGCAATCGGGTGGGCAGCCATATAGGTGGATATGACGCCTTTGAATTCGATATCACCTCGTACTTGCGCAGTGGCAGCAACGACATAGTCGTGGGCGCCTTCGACTCCACCGACGGCATGCATATGCGCGGCAAGCAGACAAATCAACCCGGAGGGATTTTTTACACACCAATCTCAGGAATATGGCAAACGGTCTGGCTGGAAGCAGTTCCCGCTGCGCGCATCACACGCCTGAGCACAGTGCCGGATGTGACCAACAAGCAACTCAAACTGACCGTGCATGCCACCGGCCTGAATGGGCAGACCGTTGAAGCTGTAGTGTCCACCGGATCTACCCATATAAACACCGCCACCGGCAGCGCCAACACACAAATCAATATTTCCATACCCACACCGCATTTATGGTCGCCGGATGATCCCTTTCTCTATGACTTGACCGTGCGCCTGCGCAGCGGCTCCAACATAGTGGACGAAGTCAAAAGCTACTTCGGTATGCGGTCGATTTCGGTTGGCAATCCAGGCGGCATTGCCCGCCCACTGCTCAATGGCAAATATGTTTTTCAATACGGCCCACTCGATCAGGGCTATTGGCCGGATGGACTTTACACCGCACCCACAGACGCGGCCCTGATCTTCGATCTACTGGCAATAAAATCCCTGGGATTCAACATGGTGCGCAAACACCTCAAGGTGGAGCCGCAGCGCTGGTATTACTGGGCTGACAAAATCGGACTTCTGGTATGGCAGGACATGCCGCACGCGCCGGACGCTGAAAGCAATTCCGTTGCCCGCAGCAATTTCGAAGCCTCTGCCCAGGAAATCGTCCAGGAACATTTTTCCTCGCCCTCCATTGTCAGCTGGGTGATTTTCAATGAGTCATGGGGAGATTTCGACATGCCCCGCATGGCCAACACCTTCAAATCCTGGGATCCCACGCGGCTGATCAACACCCATTCCGGCATCAACTTCGCGCCAGGCGATTCGGGATACGGCGATATCATTTCCATTCACGATTATCCCGGCCCAACTTGGACCGCACACCAAACCAACCGCCCGGCGGTGCTGGGAGAATTTGGTGGGGATTCACTGCGTATCGACGGTCATATGTGGAATCCGGGTGTCACATGCTGCTACCGCACCTATCCCAACTCCAACAGCCTGACCAATGCCTACATCAGAAAAACCAAGGAGCTGCGGGAAATCGCCACGCTGAGGGGGTTGAGCGCTGCGGTATATACCGAGATAACCGACGTGGAAGACGAGCTGAATGGCTTTTTCACCTATGACAGACAAATCCAGAAAATGGATTTTGCCAAAGTGCGCGAAGCGAATTTGGCGCTGATCAACAGCAATCCCTATCTACATCTGGGCGCGCCCTATTCATTCCGCACTGTGGCTCCAGGCATTTCCAACCGCTATATCCGCCATCAGAATGCGCTGGGCAGCACCGAGGTCGTCAGCAGTAACAGCAGCGATCAGCTGAAGTTGAGTTCCACTTGGAAGATTGTCGCCGGGCTTGCGGACCCGAACTGCATATCGCTGGAATCCGTCAATTCACCCAATCAATTTCTGCGACATTCCGGCTACAGAATCCGCTTGAACACGAATGACGGCAGCGAAATTTTCAAACAGGACGCCACCTTCTGCCTCCGCCCGGCCCTGGACGGTAGCGGCGGTATTTCTTTGGAATCGAAGAATTATCCGAACCATTACATCCGGCACACAAATGCCGAACTCTGGTTGTATCAGCTGGAAGACACGGCCGGCTTCCGCGCTGACGCCTCCTGGGCGCCCATCAACGGCTGGTGGCAAAGCAGTGTGCAACTGCCACTGGGATCGTGGAAATCCCTGCGCGTTCTTACGCCCGGGTATACCAATCGCTATATACGCCATATGAACAGCCTGGGTCACACGGCCGTGGTCAACAGCTCCAGCATGGATTATCTGAAAATGGATGCTACCTGGAAAATTGTCGCCGGGCTGGCAAATCCCAGCTGCTATTCTTTCGAATCGCGCAACTACACCGGCCATTATCTGCGTCACGCCAACTCCCGCCTGCGTATAGATCCATTGCAAAATTCCGATCTCTACAGGCAGGACGCGACCTTCTGCGCACATGCAAGTCCCTTGGGTGGGGTCACCTTCTCATCACACAATTATCCGTCGCGCTTTATCCGTCATCACTCGGCTGATCTGTGGATTACCGATGGCAAAGTAAATGAGGTCTGGGATGAGTCCGAGAATTTCGATCAGGATATCCGCTGGTCGATCGAGAATCCCTGGGCTCCTTGAGTCGCGGAGAAATTAAGGGCTTACAATTGTAAGCCCTTTTTATTTCATGGGCCTTATTGGTGCTGATTTTAGACAAGCGTTCAACAATCGAGCTTGAGCTGTGAAAACTGCTGCAGTTCTTCCGGCGTTCCGAGCACGTGGACGGCATCCACGGGAATATCGGAAATCGAGACTTTCATTCCATTCTTGATCAAGTGGCCGTAAAGCGGCGCTATATATTTTTCTCCATTTACCAGGGAATCCGGACTGGTAAAAAAAGCCTCATAAGCCTCCACGAACACTTGCCCAGTCGCGAACCAATACAACCCTATGGAAGCGAAGTCGGAGATGCGGGTTTTCTCGGCCACTTCCACCGCCCAGCCATCACTGCCCAGGCGCACGAAACTCCAATGGCTGCCCGGCACTTGAAAGCAGGGAATCCAACCGTTCGATCCGGGGCGGATACAATCGGCACTGATAGCGGAAGGTTCCACATAGGTATCTATGTTGTACACCAACAGCGGCTCATCCAATCGCCAATGGGAGCGGGTCAGATAAGCGCTGGTGGCCTGACCATCGGTGACACCGTCCAATTCCTGTATAACGACATTGGAAAATCCCATGGCAGCGCACATGGAGCGCACGAAATCGCCGGAATTATTCTCCGCCAGGCAGACAAAAATCAGCCGGTCATCACTGCGAATGATGCCTTCCAAAGACTTCATGGACCATTCAAACAGGGTGCGACCGTGAACCTCTATCGCATACTTGGGCACTTGATAACCGGCCTTGTAGAAGCGGGAGCCTCTGCCCGCCATGGTGATAAGGATATTTGTCATAGATTTTTATCTTCTTATTTTTCTCCCAGGAGCTGATGGATTTCCTCCTCGGACAGCTGTAAAAATTCGTCCGGCCTTATGGCCCGATCGTCGACATAAAAGCCTTTTTTCTGTGGCCAGGGCTTGCCAAACAGTATCTCATCATAGGGGATCTGCCACTTTTCCAGCCATTGCAACAATAGAGGAGCCGTCAGCTTGTTGATTTTGCCCAGATTACTCTTATGGGTATTCATGTTGCGTGATGTATACAGCAATATGGTGTAGCCCTTGCTCTGATACTCGCGCAGTTTCTCCACCATGGGCGTGTAAGGCACCAGATCCTCGTAACGCTCATCCTTTCTTTTAACCGGGCACAAGGTTCCATCGACATCGACAACTATGGTCCCCTGCTCACTCTCAAAACTGCCCATACTCTATTTCATCCAGTATCTTGTTTGCGGTCAGAATAAATGCTGCGACCTTGTTGGGGTGATCCAGATGCAAAGGCAGCATAGACAAAAACAGCGAGGCTTCCGCCAGACGGATCACCTTCCAGTCATAATTGTTTTCCTGGAGTTTCCTTCTGAAAATATCCTTGAAGGGATCATGACGGTACTGATGCAACCTCAGCTCAAACCGGTTGGCCTGATCCAGGGTCAGATCGTACAGTCCATTGTTGACGAAATCATAATTCCCAAGCACGCTGTGCGAAATTTTGCACAGATCATACAGCGGATGCGTCCATATATCCGCTTCGGATGTCGCGCCTTTGGGGTCGATCAACATCAACAGATAGCGCTCCTGATCGTACAGGATATTGGAAAAACACGGATCCCCGTGGCCAACCACCAGATAATTGATCAGGAAACTCTTCTGGTATTTTTCCAACAAGCCTTTGTATCGCGTCACCTGGGTGCGTATATCCAGGCTGGGATTGGTGACAGCGAGCATCTGATTCAGTCGGGCGCCTTCATTGGTCTGCAACAGCTGCTCAACCCTTTCGTCCACTTTCTTGATGAAGAGCTTGTCGAATTCCTTCTGAACACCTGCTTTATCCAGGGTCTTTTTGGGCCTATTGTTGATAAAGAAGAGCAGCCGATCGATAAACAGTTCGAAGGACTCCACGCTAAACGCGCTGTGGACCCATTGCAGTGCGGCATCCGCCAGATAGAACCGCATCATTTTATAGGAGGCCTGATCCGATTCCTCTATGTAATCGAAAGGCTGCACCAACCAGGGCCGGATCGACTCGGGCACCAGACTGTAGAACTGGTACTCCGCCTTCATTTTCTTTTTATCTGAAGAGCATTTGGTATAGAAGTAGTTGTCGATCTCCACTTTGTTGAAGTGCCTGGCCTCGGTGGCGCCGCGCATATACGACAGAAATTCCTTGATGCTCGCCAGATCCACAGGCGTCAGACTGGTCAGCCGCTCAGCATTGGTTGTCGGCTCTTCCCAGGCGTGTATCGGATTTAAGGAGAAGCGCTCCCACTCGTTCAGAAACGCGTGGCCATCGGCGTAAAAGCTCAGCAGAGGTTTGTATCTTCTGTCGACGAAATTTTCTTCCGCATAGGGAAGTCGTTCAAACAGCTGCGCCAGCCTCTCGTAGCTGGTGATGCCCGCGCGACTGGAGATGATGAGCAGGGCCGCGTCATCCGCGCTTTGTTCAATGCGCTTGCGGGCAGCCACCAGATCTATGCGGTTGCGCAGATGCAGGACATTGCCTTTAAGCCATTCCGGCACATGCTCCATCAGATAGCGATGGAGGCTGCGACGCTGATAGATGATGTCGCCATAACGGCGATCCCCCACCAGCATGCGTATCTGGTCGTTGGTAAATTCCCTATCATCGAACAGGACCAGTATGTCTTTTCTCTTATCGGAAAGAATGCTCAATTCTTCACCCCTCTGAAGATTCGACTGGACAGGATGATGACGGCACACAGCAGCACCAGGAATATCAGCCCCAGGGTCTGCGACAAGCCGTATATGCCGTTGAACTCGCTAAAGTCCCCAAAGACTATGCCGGATAAGGCCACCACGAAATACTCCGATATACCGGCGGACTTAATCGAATCGGTTCCCAGCACAATGAAGATGACCAGAATCTCCGTCAGCCAGATGGCCACGGAAAGCAGAATAAGCCCCGACATGCGCCCCTGAACCGACTTGAGAATTTCCAGCTCTATCTGTCGCAATGAGTGACTGATTTTCAGCAGCGCCAGCCCGCGGCGCGTGTAGCTGGACAAAACCAGATACTGGTTGATGAAAATAAAAACCTTGGCTATGGCAAACAGCGTCAGCACCGCCAGAGATGCAGCCACAAAAAATACGATAAAGATCAGCTTGAGATTTTCGGAGACATCGACGTTGGCGATGTAGAGAACGGATATGAGGCTACAGAGGACGATTACATCCATGAAGCGTTCAACCAGCCAGACAGCCAACGCCTTGGTTCTATCACCGCAGACGACAAAAAAAGAAGCCAGCCTGAGTATTTCGCCCAGCTTCATGGGAAACAGGCTTGCGGGAAGCGCCGTAAGTCCATGGGCTGCAGGCAGGGCGAGAATCAGCTCTCGGCGCTCAAGGGTCAGAATCGCCAACCGCATCATTCTGAAAAGATGGGAAAGCAGATAGAAGCCAAAGATGGTCGCAACATAAAGTACAGTGTTTTGTTGCAGTATCTGCGACAGCATCTCGTGCTTGAACAGCAGCCAGCCGATGGCGAAAATCGCCAGCGCGATCACACTGTAATCGATAAATCTCTTCACGTAGAGACCCCGTTGCGCTCCGACACCTCCTTATGGTAGACGATCGTGCCCGTATATTCATCAAATCTGCGGGTGCGCACGTCCTTCTTGAGGTAGCTGCCGCGGCCAAAGGCATATCCCGCCAGCAGCCCCAGCACTTTGAATGCCTGGCGGACAATTTTGACGTTGGAGACCTGATCCTCTTCGCGCCAGCTGATGGGGAAAAAGCGGATTTTCTGCTTTTTCTGATAGCTGCCGAGCAGCATGAGGTAATTGAATGTCAGATCATCCGGAAAGGTTTCATAGTAGTAGCTGTCGAGTGCGCTCAGTCTGTACATGTTCAATCCAGATCCGAGATCCCTCACAGACTTCAGCACCACCAGAGAAAAGAGCGCGTTGTAAACCACATTGCCAAAAGTTCTGAAGGTGGAATATCCGATCAGATTGCTGCCCTTCATAAATCGGGCGCCGAGAAGGCAATCATTTTCCAAATGCACGCCACTGCGCAGCAAGGGCACTATGTCCTTGATATCGGCCTGGTCATCGCCGTGCAGCACTATCAGATGTGTAAATCCATTTTCGATGGCATAGCGCAGGGCAGCTTTGTGGGAGCCTCCCAGGCCGTAATTTTCCTTATTCAGCCAGACCTTGAAATGACAGTCAGTGAAAATCTGTTTGCCCGTTTCCTGCGCTACTTCCAAAGTGTCATCGGGAGAACGGTTGTCGACCACCATCACTGTGTCTACAAGGCGCTGCACTTCCACGGAAAATTGCTGCAATACCCGCACAATCTGTTTTGCGCAGCGATATGCGGGTATGAATACCAGAATTTTGCTTTCGTTATTTTTCACTGTCGGCCCTCATATAGCAGCCCAAAAGGCTCATAAAGATATAGTTGGTGAGCAGATTAAAAGGTGTGATCACGATCTTGGCCAGCAAGGCGGGTGTCACCAACGCCCACAGTCCATCGCCCATCAGTGGAACCAGAAAACGCAGGATTCCGGAATAGGTGAGCGTGGAAAGCAGGTGGTACCCCCAGTAGATAAGAATGAAGTAAAACGCCTGCCCCCTGGCGCGGCCAAATACAAAGCGCAGAGAGGTCACATAGACAAAGGTCACCCCGACAAACGAGGAAACGAAATTGGCCACCGCGGGGGATGCCAGCTCGGATTCAACCAGGATCGCATATGTGCCTATGTCACATAGCCATCCGATGCCAGAAAGAAAGGCAAAACGAAGAAAACGCATTATGTTCATCTTGTTATAGTCAAAGCTCTCACTGGCCTCGTCACAACATCACTCTGGCAAAGCCAGGTGCATCGACCTTTTCCCGGCTCTCTTTATCCCCATAGGCAATACGACCGGTATACCCCTGATGCTGACACCTTCGAGCCAGACCTCCCGCACCGCCCAGCCCATGCACAGGCCGACGGCAAGACGCCCTCGGCGCCCTGCCAACCATAGCCGCTTCCGGCGTTCCTGTCCGGTAAAAGTACCATCCCCGCCACTTCGGCGGCTCAAGACCAACTTCCGGGAGTCTGCAAGCGTGAACTCTGGCCAGGTCAGCACACACCACCATTGATATACTGCCCGGCCCTCCCCGCGGAAATGGACGAGCACGTCGGTGGAGGGTGCCCCCACCGAAAGGGCCGGTATATTACCTTGGAGTGCGGATCAGGTGATATTGTATGCGCGCCCTCCCCGGGGAACAGGAGGGCGCGCTAAATAAAAAGGTAGTCTTTCGCGACCATTGGCATCCAGCTTAATTACACCTTAGACCACGCGATCATCATTATGCAATCAGATACCGTCCAAGATATTTCTTATAATTCAGTCACTTACAAGGCGTCATTCAAGCGGATATTACAGCATAACCTGTTTCCGATAGCGCTGATCATAGTGCTTTCGACCCTGGTGAACTTCGCATTGGTGTTCGGCTTCTCGGAATACAAGCATTACCTTACCAGCGACATGCACGGCTATTGGGAAAGGGCCGTGCAGATCTTCGACGGCGATGAAAAGTCCCCCAACACCTGGGTATCCAATGCCCCATTCTATCCGCGGGTCATAGCGAGGATTTTTACCTGGCTGAATTTTTTCCACCTGAATAATTACCGACTGGAAGTTTTGCTGAGCCTCAATATCCTGAGTTCAGCCCTGGGCACCTATGCGCTCTACCGCATAGGCATGCATATCATGGGCAGTAATAGGGCCTCTCTGCTGCTGGCAGGCGGCTATGCATTTTCCTACCCCAGCCTGTATTTCAATACCTTTCTGCTCGGCGAGCCCATGGCGGTTCCGCTCATCATCACGGCGATCTGGCTCGTTTTTAAATATCAGCACTCCTATAAGATCGCCTACGCCGGACTTCTACTCGGCTTTGCCGTGGGTATACGTCCCTCCAATGGTCCGCTCGGACTACCGCTGGCGCTGTATATCTTTTTGATGGGGCTGCCGCTGCGCCATTTACTGCGATCAAACTTCCGTGAATGGATCCGCGAACTCTTTCCCAGAGCCGTCAAAGCCGGCGTGTTCTCCGTGTCTTTTTTCCTGGTCATTCTGGGCATACTGGCGGAGAACTATAGGATTTCCAACGGCGAACTGCGCGGCATCACCGCGCACTCCGGTTACAACTTCTTTCTGGGGCAAACCCAGGCCCACGCCATCATCAGCCGCTGGGATGGTATAGGCTACGGATTTGTCCCCTCCTCCGTCGCCGGAAATCCGGAGTTCGGAACCGTAGAGGTCGGCATCCCCATCTACAAGTCCGACCAGTTCGTTGAAGAAGGCAAGAAAATGCTCGAGCACCATCCAGAGCTTTGGATCGAGCACCTGGGAAAATACAAATTCCTGTTCTTCGACAACCTCTTCCCGGCGGTCCCCAGTGTGCTGGGCTTCTCGTACCTCTTTGACCCCTTCAGATACATCATCTTCTCGATGTTCGTGCTGTGCGGTCTGATCTTTATTCCATTGCGGGAGAAGGATGTGAGGTATGCAGACGTCGCCCTCTTTTCTTCCATTTTTGTCATCTGCAGCCTGTCGCTGTACTTTTTTACGGTCACGCACCAGTACTTCTTCAATTTCTCCTATACGATCTATGTCTTGTTTGCCATGACCGCCTTCGGCGTTTTCCGGCACTTCCGCAAGTACAAGAAGGTGGTGATCGGCTATGTCATCTTCCTGCTGCTCGCCACCCTATCCTTCCAGTTGTATAAGGTGTTCCACGGAAGACTGGTAGAGAAGAAGATAGATGTGGTGGTCACGCAGAATCAGCATCCGATCTTCAGGCTCGACCAGATCCGCGTGCCCGTCGAGGAAGAGACTGAATCCTTTGCCGTCGACACGCTCAATTTCCTGCAACAACTGAAATTGACCCACGCCACCATCGGGAAGAAGGACTTTACCGAGAACTTCTTCCTGGAGGCCACCACCATCATGGAGGTGAAGAATGATGGCAGATACATGTTCACGGTCTACGCCGATGACGGCTACAGTCTTGAGATCGACGGCAGAAGGATCGTGGGATTCAACGGACGGAAGAAGATGAACGAATTCGACAAGCGGGAAACCATTTTCCTGGAGAAAGGCACCTATACGTTGAAGGCATCGCTGTTCCAAGCGGGCGTTTTCTCCGGACTGGTGGGCTACTACCGCCGGGTCGACAACGAAATACCTTTCGCCCCCTGGTATTACGACACCCTCAAAGGCCAGGGTCACCTGATCGGTGTCGACAGTGAAGATGTGGTGTTTCACCTGCCAAGCAAGCTGGCAGATAAAAAGTAGTCCACCTCGATAGGGGCAGGGATGCCCCGGAGACTCTACTGGCGAATTATTTATCAATAGATCGTGTAAAGCTCCATCAGAAAAGCCAATTGTCGGCCACGGACGATTAGCATTAACTGCTACTGCTATTCAGATCGTATTTATTATTGGCTCGTTGCTATTCTTTAGTCATTTTATTGCACACCCTCGCAGCTAAAACATCAGCTGGAGAAGTCTGGCAATAGACGTAGCGCATATTATATGAAAGGTGAGCATTCGAAAGATGCTCACCTGATATATGAATTTTAGGGTATGGTCCCAGCATTACGCCTTTAAGCGCAAATCATCTTGCTAGATATCCAATAATATTCTCACCGCCCTCCGCAAACTGTCATTATCAAAAGGCTTGGTGATGACAGCATCGGCTCCGGCGGCTTTGGCCTTGCTCATCAGGCTGGGCATGGAGTTGGAGATGACGAGAATTTTCGCTTTGTGGGTTTGGGTGTTGCGGATATGTTCAATCAGTTCAACGCCGCCAATTCCTTCCAGGTTGAGATCCAGAGTCATTAATTGTGGCTTGCGGCGGATGTAGGTGACGCTGGCGTCGAAGCCATTGTTGACCTGCAGCACTTCCAACCCCATATTGCGCAGCACGCGTTCGATGGCGTTGGCCATGGGTTTGTCTTCGTCGACGACGAGCGCCTTGGGGACTGGGTTGGTACTGGCGTGGGTATGTTCCGATAACAGCTCGGCCGGGATGGCGAGGTGGTTTTGGTGCATGAAGTGGACCAGGTCTCTGGCTCTGACCAAGTGCTCGCCGCTCTCCTGGTTGCTTGGCAGCTTTCCTTTCTGCAGCCAGGATGTAACCGTTTGTATCGATACTCCGCAAAAGCGAGCTACTTCATCAGGACTGAGGTATCGGGCCTCAGATTCATGCATAGAGATTCTCCCTCTGCGGGTCAGGGTAATGGGATAAGTATAGTCAGCATTTGGTTATGCCAGAGGGCAATTGCAGGTACGGTAAGCTAAGGTTTGAAGCGCTCTCGTCTTGTATAATCGCACCCCTTCCACTATGCACCGTCCAGCCGTTGCGGCGCATTCGCCAGAGTACCTATCTCTTGTCAGGGGCTTCTTACATGTCAACTCAGCCACTACCTGTTGTTCATGCCTTATGGGTTGGGCGCGAATTGGGCGCTCTTTCTCGCTGCTGCCTTAAGTCCTTTGTTATGCGCGGCCATGAAGTGCGATTGCATACTTATGGCGATATAAATGACGTGCCAGATGGTGTGACGATTTTTAATGCTAGGGAAATCATTGCGGAAAAAAATATCATCAAGCATAAAAAAACCGGCAGCTACGCTTTATTCTCGGATTTATTCCGCTATCAACTGCTGAAGCAGCAAGACGGCATTTATATCGATTGCGATGTCTATTGTTTGAAACCCTTGTCGCTGCCGGCGTCCGGATATTTATTTGGTTTTGAGGAAGATAATCGAATTAATGGTGCTGTCCTGGCATTGCCGAAAGACAGTAAATTGCTGGACAGTCTTTTGAATGCGGCCTATGACCCGTTTTTCGTCCCGCCCTGGTATAAAAAATCCAAAAGAAGACGTTTGAAACTCAAAAAACACCTCGGTTTGGGTAAAAGCATTGCGGAAATGCCCTGGGGCGTTATAGGTCCGGATGCGATTACCTATTTCGCAAAGGAGCAGCAGCTATTTTCCGAGGCGCAACCAATCGATATGTTTTATCCAGTGCATTATCGCTGTATGCAGTATTTGCTGGATGGCGAGTTGCAGCTTGATGATGTTGTTACACAGAGAACTGTCGCAGTTCACCTCTACAATGAAATGCTAAGGAAAGTGGATTTTGCAAAATTGGATGCGAATTGCGTATTGAACAAATTTCTGCGCAACGAAATTTAGAGGGTGCAGTAGGTTCGAATAAAGTGCTTTAAATGGCGTTCTTCGAAACCTTGCGGGTCCCATGGTCTTAGAGACGCCAGATGCGCATAGCGCGGTTTAAGGACATAGGTTTCCGACTCTATGGTTCGGTATGCATTACCACTGCGAATGCGAGGGAAAACCTTGCGGCGGTAGTAATAATCGCCTTCAAAATCGTCAAGCTTGCGCAAATCGAGCGGGTTGACGGAGAGGTACAAAAAGCCCTGCAGGTCTTTTTCGCCGGAACGGGGCAGAATAACAGGATAGGTATCGCCGAGGACGCAAGTGCGGCGAAAGCCGTCGAGCCAGGCAATTTCCCGTTGATACGGATTTCGTATAACGCATTGCCAGATTTCTTCAAACATCAGGGAGCCATAAGTAAAAATATGGCGCCCCTTCATCAGTAATTCACCGTATAGAAAATGCGAATCACGTTGGCTTCGAAAGCGTAGGTGGGTTCTTCGCCGACACGATATTTCGCTATCTCTTCTTCGCTGCCTTTTTTGCTGAGCAAGGCATTGCGGAAATTTTCGTAGTCGAACTGGATAAAGTCCCAATACAGACTGGCGCTGTGTTTTTTCGCAAATGGCAATTTAAAGGCGAATTCGTAGGTCAGACCCAGGCCGAAACTGTTGGAGCTAAAGGTGCTCAGTTCTTTATCCCGCGCCATAAATTCGTGGGAATTTTCGAAGGGGAAAAGGTCTTGATAAAAATCCGCCTGATTTTGCGAATAGCGGCGACCTTTGATTTCCAGCAGCATGCGTGAGCGAATCGGGTGGGTATAGCGGATTTCGTAATTTTCCGCCTTGATGCCCCAGCTGTCATTAAACGCGCGCGCTTCAAAGCGGACGGACGCGCGATAAGGCAGGTAATACATGGTGCGCACAGCAAATGCGTCGCTGTTGCGGGTTTCAGGATAAGCTTCTGGTGCGTAACCGACTTCGCCACCGATTGAAGGAATATAGCGAATCTGGCGATAGGGATTGCGCAAAAATCCATCGTCGACAACCGTTTCAGCGCTAAAGGAAATAATCCAGCGGCGCGTCAAAATCTGGCTTAAGCCAAGGCTGTAACGCTGGCGCTGGGCATCGCCGACAAAATCGCTCGAACCGTCGGAATTATTGCGCCGGACTTCATCGTCTCCCCGGCTATAGCCGAGGGACAAGGTTGTCATATCACCAAAAAAATCCTGACTCACGCCAAAACTAAAAGTTCTTGCGTCGTAATCACTTTCAGTGGAATTGGTGTAACCGAAAGAAAGCAGGGCTCGGTCGACGAGATAATCGGCTCCTATGCTGTATTCGGTGCGTTCTTCAGAATATTTACTGCCGGAAGTGAGCACGTCGATGGACGCGCTGGAGACCATATCCTGGTAATAGTTGGCGTAAACCGAGACTTTTTCTTTAAAGCCTTTGCGCACCAAAATGGAGGGCCCATCGATAGTAACGCCACCGCCGTCGTAGGAGTGGTACATGGCATCGGCGCGATCTTCGGGAATAACCAAAGCTGCGCAATGGAGTGACGCCAACCACAGAAAAAGAGTTGCGAGATATTGGACGGGGCGATTAACCGCAGCCACAACCGCCTCCTGCGCCGCCTTCTGCGCCGCGCGCGGCTTCGCGAGCTTCGTAAACGTGCATCAAATATTTGGATGCAACCGGATCGCGATCAAACGCCATAATTGGATCCGCCAGCAATCCGCGCTCGTAAGGTTTTACCCACGGCTTAAATGACGTACAGCCGCTGAAGGCCAGAATCATGAGAAAAATACCAATCACGCGCAGCATATATACGCTCCGCCAGCCGTTTATTCAGCCAGCAATTTTTTGATGACTTTTTTGTATTCCGCTTCTTCTCCGGGTTTATAACCTTGATGCAAATGCACGAGATTGCCTTTGCGGTCGATAAAATAGCTGGAAGGCATTGCTTGGTTTTTGTAGAGACCCGCTACTTTACCGTCGGAATCCAACAGCACCGGAAAATTGACCGGAGTTTTATTCATAAAACCTTTGGCGTCGTCGACGATTTCGTCAACGTTGATGCCGAGCAACACAAAGCCTGCTTTTTTGTAGCTTGCGTATATATCATTCAGCAATGGCATTTCCTGCCGGCAGGGGCCGCACCAGGAGGCCCAGAAATTCAGCATCACCACCTGGCCTTTGAGATCGGAGAGTTTCACCTTGCTGCCGTCGAGCGCAGTGAGGGTGAAGTCAGGCGCGGGGCCGGATAATTCTTTGGCCTGAAGCGAAAGACTGAAAATGGCAGCGAACAAAAAAGCGAAGAAGCGTTGCATAGGTCACCCGTCAATAAACTGCATTGATTAAAAGAACAGACTCAGCCCCATGTGGCCTTCCAGGTTCTGAATTTTTTTCGGCTCACCAAATAATTCGTGTTCCATTACGTGGTTGCGAAAATCCATGCGCAGCGCCAGCCAGTCGGTTAAAAACAAACGCCAGCCGCCACCGAAGTAATAGGTAAAAAATTCGGTATCGACAAATTTCGTGTTGCCCGCACCGCCGATCAGATAAATATTGCTGTTGAATGCCCAGCGCCCGATATAGACCTCACCGGGAAATAAATTGATACCCAGGCCGAGGTTGTAATACACCATCTCGCGATCTTTATCGCTGAGCAGGCGAACGTCACCGCTCAATTCTTCATAGGAGGTTTCGGAAAGCGTAGCGCTGGCGACGTTGGCTTCGAGAAAAAAATCTTCGGTGATGGCGAGACCAATGCGCGCGCCGAAGACATCGTTGGAGCCAAAATCCTCCACACTGATTACGCCAGCGTAAAAACCGATTTCGAGATTTTCAGTATCCAGTTTGTCTTCATCTATGGTGCGGCGTTCCAAATCCGGGCTGATCACGTCGTCAAGCACCGTGCGGTCCTGCTGGGCCAGGCCGGTGGCGGAGCAGGCCATAAGCGCCAGAGTTAAAACAGCACGCTGAATCCAGCTTTCCATTCCTCAACCTCTTGATTGTTGTCACGGGTGGTTAACAGCGTGTGTTGGTTGTATTCCAGCCGTGCAATGACTTTGTATGTGACATAAACCATAAGGCCGCCTCCGACGCTCACGGCGTTGTCTTTTTCATCTTCCGCTTCTGCCAATACGGCATCGCGAAAAACCTTCATGGTGCCAGCGCCGAGCGTAAAAAATGGCGAGACTCGCCAGTGCGGAAACGGTTGGTGGACCAGCATTACGCTGGTGAGCTTAGTGTTGTAGGTGTCGCCAAATGCCTGGGTGTATTTGAGTTCGCCGGAGATATTCGGGGTAAATCTATAACCTGTTTGCAATGTGTACATGGTAGCGCCGTCCATTTCGCCAGCCATCAGACCTAATTGCCAGGGATCTTTTGCTTCGCTCCAGGACGGTGTGCGGAAATCGAGCGGATAACCGTCGGTGTCGTAGAGATTGACGAGATCGCGCCGCGGAACCCAGCCGACTTTGCCGTCTTGCGTTTCGACCTTGTACCAGTCCGTACGGCTTTTGAATAAACGAATCCGTTCATTTTTTTCCACCGCATGAAAACGCGCGTAACCGCGACCTGGGTATACATAGAGTTCGATAAAGGGCGAGCCGACAATCGCGACTATGCTCGCTCTGTCGTTCCAGAGCGACGAAGTGTCTTGTGTCTGGGAATAAGTCTCTTGCACGCGGGAAATCGCATTGTGTGAAGGGGAGATAGCAATCTGCGCGTGGGAAATATCGTAGGAAAACGTCATGACAAGCGCCGCGAAAAAAAATAGCGCGCGCGGCAGCGGAGGGCGCCTTGAAGACCACGATCCATGGTGTCGATCAGGAGTGAAGGAGAAAGTCATGTTGGTCAAAAATTATTCTTCCGGCGCTACGAACGGGTCATTGTAATACTGGCCGCCGATATCCAGCCACTCCGCGATCAGTTTTAACTCGTCATCTGAGAGAAAACCCACATGCTGAATATCATAAACAGGGTTTGCTTGTTCGAAACGCCCGAAAAATTGGCCGCTGTTGCGCGCTCCAGCGACATTCATAGGTGGTCGCACTGTGACATTAATGAATTCAATAATCGGAATTGGTTCGCCGGTGTCAGGATCGAGAAGCAAATTTCCATCTTCGTCAGTTTCAAATTCGCCGGTGGGTCTTTCAATCACCACATCTGTTAAGGAATTGTCTACTACTTCCTGCTCGTTATCGGTAAATAGCAGTTCTCGGTAAGACCTGAGGTGGGCGGCGTTATCGGGAGATGCATCACCGGTCAATTCCAATTGTCCCGCGGGAACCTGCACATTATTGGCCGGGCCGCTGGAATGGCAGGTAGTACAGGTGCGATCTTCGATGACATTCCCCGCCTCATCACAAATGCGGCGATCGGCCTCCCAGAGCGGCTGTATATGGTGTTCGTAGTGAATCGTGATACGGCATTTGCTGTCCCATTTGCTGTCCCATTCGCCTTCGGTACACCGGGTGGGCGGAGTCCATTGCGGCGGTGGCACTTCCAACGGCGGGCATTTGGGATCGCGCGGGTTGGCGTTGATGCTTTGCTCAATATTTCTGTAGGTCAGTCGAATATCAGCGCCGGCCTCCAACCCTGCTGCAGCGTTGGTCCATTCGTCGCTAAAGATCAAATCGACCGAGGGTATGCGCGGTGTTTGGTAGATGCGCGCGTGGTATTCGGCCATGGTCTCACCGGTTCGCGGATTTGAGAGCGGCAAGTCATTTTCATCGCGCAATTGTGTATTGGGGAACGGCCTGCCGCCGAGCGCGCCTGCATAAATACTCATTGCTTCCGCATCCTGCCGGCCATGCGGCGCTTCACTTTGCGCCGTGTGGCAGCCGGTGCACTCGCGCTCCTCTCCGGGGCGCAGCTGCAGCCAGTTCTGATGCCGTCCATCTATGCGTTTACCGCGCGCATCCACTATGTCAAACATAAAGGGAACATCTGCCGGTACTTTGAATTTGGCGGAGCCGTCGGGCTCGATCGGCACATAACCAATAATGTCGCGCATGCCCTGGGCGGCGGAGACGCCAAAGGCGGTGTTGCCAATATCGCGCACGTTGTCATCGGGAATGGGTACGTTTTTGACGATGCGCAAAAAACGGCGCTCGCGGTTGTCGGTGGGTGTGCGGGCAGGATCGGAAATCGCGGCTATGCCGCCACCGGGCGCTGCGTCTGAACCATCCACGTCATAAATGCTGCGAATATGCAGAACGCCAACTTCTTCATCGACCAATTTGGAATCTGGCTCCAGCGGACGCCAGGAGGTTTGGCGAGGTTTGGGCCGCAGGGTCACTGCGTCGGTAAACATCACGCCTTCCTGGGGAATTTTGACCGGCAGTTGGGTGCGCGTTTCCGGGTTGTAAATCCACAGTCCGTAAAGCAAGGGCGCTGGCTGGGCACCGGTGGACAGCAATTCTTCCGTGCAGGGGGCAATGGTTTGGGTATCCGGATTGATCAGGCGGCACTGACTCCAACTGACCAACAGACGACCCGTGCCGTCGTAGAGAGGATAGGCGGAACTGAAATAGCCGCCCAGGGAAGGCAATTGCCCGCGCGTATCGACCGCGCCTGCGGCCAGACTGACTTGCGCCGGGCCTGCAGCACCCTTGTTGCCGGCGGTCGGTTGCAGAATATCGGTAAAGTCTTCGCCCGCAATGGCGACTATGTCCCCGCCCAGGCGCACGCCGGTGCGCGGCGCCAGGATCGCCAGCAGGCGGCCATCTTCCAGTTCATAAGGTTTGCTCCACACGGCGCGGCTGTCGCCAGTGCCGGTGTTTTGCGAGTGGTAGCCGTAATAAAGCTCGAGCTGAGTGCCATCGGGTTTGACGCGATAGAGGCTCAGGCGATTGTGGCTGCCAATGGCGTCGCGGCGCAAAAAGATGATGTCGCCGTTGTCGAGCAGGGTGGGGTAGAGGTCCTGACTGGCGTTGAAGGTGATCTGCTGGCGATTGTTGCCGTCGGCGTCCATCACGTGCAGGGCGAAGGATTCCTGATCGCGCTTGTCGTCCAGTCCGTGGTATTGCGGGCGGGCTTCATCCAACAAAATGGCACGGCCGCGCTCCTGGCGGTTGGAGGAAAACAGAATGCGTCCGTCCGGCAGATACAGCGGCGCCACGTCGTGGCCTTCTTCGGCAAAAATGTCCGGCGTGTACTCGCCAGAGCCGGCGATGTGGTTGCCGATCACTTGGCGCAGAACGCGGGTTTCCAGATCGTATTCCCAGATATTCCAGGTCGGTTGTTCGTCGTCGCTGGCGTTGGGAATTTCCGGAGCGCGCATGGAAAACAGCAGCTTTTTTCCGTCCCAGGAGGTGGACAGGTCTTTTACGTCGTAGAGGGCAGGTGTGCCGTCCGGATTGCGCGGAAATACATCGTCCGTCAGCACGGTTTCCGCGGCGGAGGCTGAGGCGCGGATTTTTAGGACAAGACGCGCGCCCGGGTAAAAGGCCGCCGGGTCGAGAATATCCCGCTCTGCCGGATTGCCTTGTTCATTGGTTGGCAGTGGCCGTTCCACATAAGCGACGGGGTAGTCGACGACCACCGGGTCGGAACCCTGAAAACCGCCGGAGCCGCTGTCCGTGACATCACATCCGCTCGCCAGGGCGATAACTGCCAACGCGCAGGTTGTGCGCACGGCCAGGCGGACAAAAGACGGAAACAAGGGAAGTTGGCTAACCACAAATATGCCTCTCTGCGTTCCTCGTACTGCCGCAATAGGGAGATATGTGACTCTGAGCGGCGCTCTGGCGCCGCGTTCACATGCAGCAGCAACCCTTAACGGGTGAGGTATTGCTCGATTCCTCGATTAATTAATGGACCCCTGTCTATATAACGTACAGGTGGATACAGCTTTAAAAGTAGTTGCGATAAAGACCGGCATAGCTTTCTGCCAGAGATTTTTGGCGGGAATTTGCAACCCGATTCACATAAAACGTCCGCCGTTACCTCTCAAAAGTAGTCGTTGACGACTAACCTTTCCTTTAAATGCCGGCCAGTGCTGTGTTTCGGCGGCTTAACGGCTGCCGTCATGCGACAAACGCATTAGCAGAAAGCGCACCAGCCGATTTCGTCCATCGTTTTGTTTCGGCTCCTGGAACAAAACGTGCTCAAGCGGGGCGCGCGGTAGAGAAAGTGAATACCCGCTCCGACCGTGCAATTGGACTGATGCAGTATCGGCGACCGATCTTCCACGTGGTTCAACCTCCGCGGGTCTGTCGCACTTAGTCGAGGATGAGACCTGACATGAATTCCTACAAATTGATCCGCTCAGCAGCGGTAGGCGTCAGCGTGCGCCTAGCAGTTGTCTGTTCGCTCTTTATGACGTGGTCCGCCGTAGCGGGAACGCTGGAGCAGGCCAAACGCATCCACGATCGCATCGCCGGTATTCCTCCGAGCGAGGAAATGTTGTTGGCGATGAAGGCGAGCATTGAATCGACCGGCAACGGGCGCGCGGCAGCGGAAATGGCGATGGACAATGATGCCTTCTATCGGGTGACCTTAAAAAACTGGGTGGCGCCCTGGACCAACCGCGATCAGACGCAGTTTGTGCCCTTGAACGATTACATAGCCACGGTGATGGGACTGGTGCGCGATGAGCGCGACTTTCGCGAGGTGTTGTTTGACGACGTGATCTACACCGCCAGCGGTGTATCGCCAGCCTATAGCACCTCAGATAACGAGCACTATGTAGAACTGGAAACCGGCCCCTCTTCCGGTCCGCCCTATGTCTTCAAAGACCGGCTGGTGCGCCAGCTGCAGTCAACCGTTACCGGCCTGCCAGCGGAAGCAACGGCGGGCGTGATTACCAGCCGCGCCGCCGCCAGAGCGTTTTTTATCGCCGGCACCAATCGCGCGCAGCTGCGTTTTACCTTGCTGAACCACCTGTGCCACGACCTGGAACAGCTGCAGGACACTACGCGCATTCCCGACCGCATCCGCCAGGACGTATCGCGTTCACCCGGCGGTGATGCGCGGGCGTTTCTCAATGGCTGCCTTGGCTGCCACGCGGGTATGGATCCGTTGGCACAGGCGTTTGCCTATTACGACTTTCTGTACGACGCGGACAACGATCTCACCGGCGAACACGGGCGAATTCATTACAACGCCGCAGGCCAGATCGACGAGGCCACCGGCACTCGCGTGAACAAGAAATACCGCATCAACAGCACCACCTTTCCCTACGGTTTTGTTACTCAGGATGATCGCTGGGACAACTATTGGCGCGCGGGTGTCAACGCCCAGTTGGGATGGAGCCCGGTGCTCCCCGGTAGCGGTTATGGCGCCAAAAGCCTGGGGCAGGAATTGGCCTACAGCGAGGCCTTCGCCCAGTGTCATGTGACCAAAGTGTTTCGCGCGGTCTGTTTGCGTGAGCCGGAAGATGCAACGGATCGCGCTGCTATAACCACCATGAAGCAGGACTTTGCTGCAGATAACTACCGCCTGAAAACGGTATTTGCGGCAGCGGCTGACTACTGCAAAGGGGAGTGATATGGACCGGATTGTCGATAAAGGTAAGTGGTCACATCTTTTGTGTGGCTTGAATATCACAGGCAGTAGGCTTCTGCTGATAGCCCTTGCCGCTGTCTTATTTGGCGGTTGTAGCAGTGGCAGCGGTAAGACAGGCGCGGAAAATCCACCGCCGCTGCCGACCACGGAAACCCCGCGCATTGTTTATGACGGCCCTGATCCTGCCAGCGCGGATGTGCAGAATTTCAAGATCAATGTGTGGGACAACTTGGTGGACCCGGGCCGCTGTGGCGCTTGCCATACGGAAGATCACACTCCTCGATTTACTCGCACCGATGACATTAATAAAGCCTATGAGGCCATCCTGCCTTTCGTGAATCTCGCAAAGCCGGATGAATCGCCAATGGTTAAGAAGGTCGCTGGCGGCCACAACTGTTGGCGGCAAGCGTCGAGTTTCTGCGCTGACCAGATCGGTACCTGGATCCGTAAATGGGTGTTTGACACAGGAGAGGTTGCGTTGACCGAGACCGCTCTGAAGGTGCCGTCACCGTTGGATGTCAGTTCAAGTCTGACTTTCCCCACGGATACTGCCAGTTTTGCGCAACATGTTTATCCGTTGCTGCGCCAATACTGCGCGGATTGCCATAGGGCGGATGCGCTCCAATCGCCGGTGCAGCCTTATCTCGCCAGTGGTGATGTAGCAGTCGCCTATGCGGCGGCCCAGACCAAGATGCTGTTTAACGTGCTGAAGGACGGTACTCGCGATGCGTCGCGTTCACGCCTGGTGGTGCGTCTGCGCGAAGAGGCCCACAACTGCTGGGACAATAACTGCGCGGCGGCGGGTGCGACTATGGAGGCCGCGCTGGAAGCCTTTGCGGCAACCATGGAAGTGCGCGAACTGGACACAACTCTGCTGGCCAGTAAGGCCATGCGCATTAAAGACGGTACCGCCATCAGCCAGGGTGGCAGGGTAGAGAACAACGCGATTGCGCTCTACAACTTCAAGGAAGGGAAAGGCACCCAGGCCAATGACTACTCCATTGGGTTCCCTCCGGAACTGACCCTTAACTTGATCGGCGATGTGGAGTGGGTTAGCAACTGGGGAGTCCGGTTCAATAACGGACGCTTGCTGGGAAACGTCGAGACGAGCAGAAAGCTGCATCGTTATATTTCCGAGACGGGTGAATACAGCATCGAAGCCTGGGTGGTGCCCGCCGATATAACGCAAGAGGGACCGGCGCGCATTATCAATTACGCCGGCAAAGAGAATTCGCGCAACTTTATGCTCGGGCAGACCGGGCAAAGCTACGATTTTGCCAACCGCTCCACTACCACCAATGCCAATGGCGCTCCGGTGTTGTCGTCCGACGATGGCGACCTGTTGGCGACACAGCAACATGTGGTGGCTACCTACGATGCCATCAATGGTCGCCGCCTCTACGTCAACGGCGAGCGGGTCAATACCGATTCCCTGGCTGCCGGCAATATCAGCCAATGGGATCCGACCTTCGCTTTGGTGCTAGGCAATGAAACCGACGGCCAGTATCCCTGGCGCGGCACCATCCGACTTCTGGCTATTCATAACCGCGCTCTCAAGGAAGAGCAGATCAAAATCAATTATGGCGTGGGCGTGGGGCAGAAAATTCTGCTGGCTTTTTCCGTCAGCGATCTGATCGACGGCATGGACGACGCCTATATCGTCTTCCAGGTCGAACAGTTCGACGATTACAGCTATTTGTTCAACCGCCCCTATTTCTACAGCTTCACCGAAACGCCGCCGCGCGATATCGAAATTGAAGGTTTGCGCATAGGTATAAACGGTCGCGAAGCCAAAGTCGGTCAGTCCTTTGCCAATCTGAAAGTCACGCTGCGCAAAGACGATTACGACCCGGAGAAGGGAATTCCGCTTCTGGGAACCTCCGAGTTCGGCGCGGTGGTAGAAGCGGAACAAGGCCCCGAGCTGGACCAGTTTTTTCTCAGTTTTGATCGCATCGATAAGCTCAGCCGCGACCGCGTGGAAGAGCCTGCGCCACCGCCACCGGAGCCGGCCGATCTCGAGCCGCAGCCGCGCGTCGGCGTGCGCACCTTTGCGGAAATCAATGCGTCTTTATCCGCCATGACCGGCATCCCGGTAACCCATGCCGGGGTGGCGAAAACCTACGATACGGTGAAACAGCAGATGCCGCCGACGGAAAACATCAAAAGCTTCCTGGTGGCGCATCAGATGGGCATCACCCAGCTGGCGGTGAAGTACTGCAATGTGCTGGCGACCGAATTATCCGGTCGCCAGGCCTTCTTCCCGGGTTTTGCGGGCACATTCGATGACGACGATCGCGACGCCCTGATCAACCCTCTGCTCAAAGCTCTGCTCGCCCACCACATAGTGGCGGAAAACACCGAGCTGGAAGATCAGCCCTACGAGGTAGACAGTCGCGAACGGCTCAACGAATTGATCGACACCATGACGGCGTCCTGCCCGGCGCAAGGGTGCAGTGAGGAAGTGGTCAGCAACACCATCACCGCCGTGTGCGCCGCCGCGCTGGGCAGCGCCGTGATGCTGGTGCAGTAAGGAGGATGTATGACGGATAGCTTTCGCGAATTCACCGAGGTAGTGGCTTATGGCTAAACGCAGATTTTTTCAATTGGACGAGCCCCTTCGCCACGGCGACCACAGCCGTCCGCGCACGCGCCGCGAGTTTATTGCCCAGGGTTTTCAAGCGGGTATGGCAACGGTATTGGGCGCTTCCATTCTCGGTTTGCCGGGACGGTCGAATGCGCTTTCCATCGACCAGAGCGTGATTGACGCCTGCGGTATCAGCTTCGATGGCGCTGGGAAAATTCCTTTTATCTGCTTTGACCTGGCAGGCGGTGCCAATATCGCCGGTTCCAATGTGCTGGTCGGCGGACGCGGCGGCCAGTTGGATTTTCTCGATACCTCCGGCTACAGCAAGTTAGGGCTGCCCTCCAATATGCTGCCGACGCAGGGCACCTTTATTGATACCACCCTGGGGTTGGCCTTTCATTCGGACAGCGGTTTTTTGCGCGGCATTCTCGATCGCACCAGTCCCGCCACTCAGGCCAATATCAACGGCGCAGTGATCGCGGCACGGTCGGAAAATGACACCGGTAACAACCCGCACAATCCCATGTACGGCATCCATATGGCCGGGGCGCGCGGTTCTTTATTGGCGCTGTGCGGCTCGCAGAGCAGTGAGTCCGGCGGCAATTCCGCCGCACCCGCCATGCTGGTCAACAGCGAGGTGCGCCCGACCAAAATCGACCGGCCCTCGGATGTCACTGGCTTGGTGGATGTGGGAGATTTGGTGGGACTGCTGAGCAAGGAGGAGGTGGTCGCCGTTATGGAGACCATGTACCACATGTCCAAACACAAGATGGATCGCGTCGCGACTGCCGAGGCTATTCGCCAGGCAGTGCCGTGCAAGTATCTGGAAAGCGCAGGCCTCGCTGAGCGCTACTCCAGCCCCGCCTCTCTGGATCCCTTAGCCGACCCGGATATAGTCGGGCCGAACGGTATCTTTACCGAGGACGAAATGAAAGACGGCGAATTTCGCAAAACCGCCTCGGTGATGAAGCTGGTGATCGAAGGCTATGCCGGCGCCGGCACTATCACCATGGGCGGCTTTGACTACCACACCGGCGACCGCGCCACCGGCGAATTGCGCGATTTACGCGCCGGGCGCTGTATGGGAGCGTGTCTGGAATACGCCGCGCGCAAACGCAAACCTTTGATGCTGTACGTGTTCAGCGACGGCTCGGTGTTCAGCAACGGCATGATCGACGACTCCCCCAACGGCGGCGGTAAGGGTGTGTGGACCGGCGACAGCCAGCAGACGGCGGCGTCCTTTTTCCTGGTGTACAACCCGTTGGGCAGGCCCGAACTGTTGGAAGAGGGGACTTCGCGCGCGGCGCGCCATCAGCAAATCGGCTATATGCGACCTTCCGGCGATGTGGAGACCGCTTCCAGCCCCGCTGCTAATAACGTCAGCCAACTAGTGCAGACGGTCATCCTCAACTACATGGCTCTACACGGTGAACAGGGTAATTTTGCTCAGTTATTCACCAGTCGCGGCCTCACTCACGGCTTAGGTAGCGCCGCTTCCCTCGACGCTCTCACTGCCTTCCAGCCGATCATTATTTAACCTGTGTCGGGGGCTGCTCGAGGGCGACTTCGGTAAACCGGGGTGTGGCGCGCAAATTTGCGCTCACACCTGTGGCATCTGACACCTTACGGGCATTTAGGCGTCTCTTATGAACGGGTTTAGCAAAAACGGCGGAAAGCTTGTCTTATAAGGGATTGAGGAACTGGACTCGCTGTCAAATCGCCATAACAAGTTATGTTTTTAGATTTTTTTGTGTCATTTTTGAACAAGTTGTGGCGCATTATTCAACCTGTTGGTTATGATTATGGCTCCTTGATCCGATATTAAGAGGCACATGAATCATCCTATGGAGACTCTCCCTATCTTATTACAAAAGGCGAAAGAAGCCTCTGTTGCGCAAGTGCGGAATACACTTGCAGGCTTTGGCCTGACGGAGCAGCAGTGGCGAGTTATCCGCGCATCTTTTGAATACGGCGAAATGAATGCCCAAGAACTCGCAAAACGAAGTGCGATTCTGGGGCCGAGTCTCTCGCGCATTCTCAACCGTCTGGAAGCCGATGGGATTTTGTCCCGCCGCACTTCCGAAGGTGACCTGCGTGAGCTGACCATCAAGCTCAGCGCCAACGGCAAGCGCCTGCATAACAAGGTGCAACCGATGCTGAACCGACATTACGATGCGCTCGCCGAAAAGATCGGGAGCCGCAAAACAAAACAGTTGACGGAACTCCTGGAGTTTGTGGCTTCCCTGAATGACGCGGAACCCCAGCATTCTTGATAATGCTGCGCCCGGCCAATCTCGGCCGGGCACTCCTCTCCTGCCTACCTCTCCCTGAAATCCTTCTTCTTCGCTGTTTATTTTTCGCACAAAATCCATGCGTTGACTCGATGAGTCAATAACGCAAGGGGATTTGTGGAAATTCAACGGCAGCGAGAGCAGTGCTGTGGCGGTGGGTCCGCCGGCGTCCGTTAATTAGAATTGATCAACTGTTAATCAGTTTGAGTAGTAATGCTTAATCAGTGATGGGGTTTCACATATTTGTCGAGCAGGCTGCGCCAGTTTTGGCGTGCTGCACAATGGCGACGGCGCGCTTCTTCCCAGAGATCTTCAGAGATATTAGCTCGTCGGACTTGCAGCTGGGGAGTGAGCTGGTCGGCGGATTCATCGTTGACTACAGCGCTGGATTCATTGGTCGCGGCACCCGGTGCGTATAAGGCAGTACCGTCGCGATCAAACAGGTCGTGTGCAATCAGGCTGTGTTGGTGAAATTCCCTGGACATGACTGTCACCTCTCTTGCGTAAACGCTGCGAGTTTCCCTGCAACGCTCTGTTCTGTTTTCCCCTTGCCCCAACTTGGATTTGCTGAAGGTGTCTTCTGGGGAAAGATCATCAAAACCTGTTTGTAACTAAGCAACAAGGTGGCCAAGAAATAAAACTGAAAGTAATTCAGTGAATTAGAATTTTGCGCGCGTTTTAGGGGTGCGACATTGGTTGCTAAGGTTAAAAAAGCCGACAGGTTTTTTGCCGTTTTTTGTGAATAGTTGGCAAATTATTGACGAAAAATGTCACTCGGCTATGCCGAATTTAACGAGCATTGCAGCAGAAATTAGTCTACTTTTTTCACAGGAGCCGCGTTTTTCGCGAGTCTGTTCAGTCGGGCTTGAGACAAATCATCTGGGACGAACGACGTTATTTAGCCGATATATGAGCGAGATTTAAGCGTTCAGACCCGAACGATTTGGCGGCCTCGGTAAGACAACTTCATCAGGACCACCCGTGTGAGTGCATTTCCTGCTTTGGCTTTGGCAATCGCCTTGACCTACGTAATTGGAGACTTTTTTCGTCCCCACCTCCCTCAGGCCGTCAGCATAGTGCTGGACATACTGTTGTGTTTTGTTTTGTACAAGGTCTCAAATCACTATCTAAAAAAATTGCGTGAATAAGTTTTAAGCATGTCCGACTCGCGCACGTAAACCAGCTAAAAAAGCCTTATAAATACGCTAAAAAAGCCTTATAAATACGCTAAAAACGTCCAACTGCTTTTGTGATGCCGCATAATGATCGCCGGCCCATCTAGGTTGGCAGGTGAATGTCGGCATTGTTGACACTCGCCGGTTTCCGCATAATGCGCCCCTTGTTCCGTTAATGAATCGCCATCTCATGAACACAATCTATTCCCGAATCGCGCAAGAATTGCAGGTTAATATCCAACAAGTGCAGGCCGCTGTCGGCTTGCTGGACGATGGTGCCACGGTGCCGTTTATTTCCCGCTACCGCAAAGAAGTCACCGGCGGGCTCGACGATACACAGCTGCGCAACCTGGAAGAGCGGTTGCAATATTTGCGTGAATTGGAGGATCGACGCTCAACGATCCTGAAATCCATTGAAGAGCAGGGCAAGCTCACCCCTGAACTCGCGGCGCAAATTCACAACGCCGAGACCAAAACCACGCTGGAAGACCTTTATCTCCCCTACAAACCAAAGCGCCGCACCAAAGCGCAAATTGCGCGCGAGGCCGGATTGGAGCCGCTGGCGGATCTGCTGCTGCAGGATCCAACGCAAAATCCCGAAGCCGTGGCCGCGACCTATTTAAATCCCGAACACAAAATCGAAACCGCCAAAGACGCGCTCGACGGCGCCAAACAAATTCTCATGGAGCGTTTCAGCGAAGATGCGGCGCTGCTGGAAAAATTGCGCAACTTTTTGCGCACCGACGGTTATTTGAGTTCGAAGGTGATTGCTGGCAAAGAAGTCGAAGGAGAAAAATTCCGCGATTATTTCGAGCACAAAGAATTATTGGTCAAAACGCCATCGCACCGCGCATTGGCCATGTTCCGCGGCCGCAATGAAGGTGTTTTGGCGCTGGCGCTGGAATTAAAAGAAGACTTGGAACCGACACAATTGCATCCGTGCGAAATCATGGTGGCAGAACATGTCCAAATCCAGGACAAAGGTCGCCCGGCGGATCGCTGGTTGAGTGAAGTTGTGCGCTGGACTTGGCGAGTAAAATTGTTGACCCATCTGGAAACCGACTTGCTCAGCGAATTGCGTGAACGCGCAGAAGCTGAAGCCATCGAAGTTTTTGCGCGCAATTTAAAAGATTTGTTGCTGGCTGCACCGGCAGGACAAATTCCCACTATAGGTCTCGACCCAGGCTTGCGCACCGGCGTAAAAGTCGCGGTGATCGATGCGACTGGTCAGGTGGTAGACCACGGCGCTATTTTTCCAACGCCGCCGCAAAATCGTATTCAGGAAGCCGAAGCGGTTCTGCTGCATTTGTGCAAAAAACACAACATCGGCTTGATCGCCATTGGCAACGGCACTGCCAGTCGCGAAACCGATAAATTTGTTGGCGACTTTTTAAAACGCCATAAAGATTTGAAAGTGCAAAAAGTCATGGTGAACGAGTCCGGTGCGTCGGTTTACTCCGCCTCGGAATTCGCTGCCAAAGAATTTCCGGATTTGGATGTCACCATTCGCGGGGCGATTTCCATCGCGCGGCGGTTGCAGGACCCACTGGCGGAATTGGTAAAAATCGAACCCAAATCCATCGGCGTCGGCCAGTATCAACACGATGTATCGCAAACCCGTCTTGGCAAAGCGCTGGATGCGGTAATCGAAGACTGCGTAAACGCGGTAGGTGTGGAAGTGAATACGGCATCCGTGCCTTTGTTGGCGCGTGTGGCCGGTTTAAACCAGACCATCGCCAGCAATATTGTGGAATTCCGCAATAAAAATGGTGCGCTGAAAAGCCGTCGCCAATTGCTGGAAATTCCACGCTTGGGGGCAAAGGCGTTTGAACAGGCCGCAGGCTTTTTGCGCATCGCCAACGGTGAAAACCCGCTGGACGCATCTGCAGTGCACCCGGAATCCTATTCTGTGGTGGAAAAAATCGCGCAGAAAAGCGGGCGTGAAATCAAACAATTAATTGGTGACACCAGCTTTTTGCGCGCGTTGAAACCGCAGGAATTTGTCGATGAAAAATTCGGCCTGCCAACCGTGACCGATATCATCAAAGAGTTGGACAAACCCGGCCGCGACCCGCGTCCGGAATTTAAAACCGCACAATTCCAGGAAGGTGTCGAAACCATTAAAGATTTGGTGCCCGGCATGATTCTGGAAGGTACGGTAACCAACGTTACCAATTTCGGCGCGTTTGTGGATGTGGGGGTGCATCAGGACGGTTTAGTGCATATATCCGCGTTGTCGGAAAATTTCGTCAAGGATCCGCATTCCGTGGTTAAAGCGGGCGATATTGTTCGGGTAAAAATCATGGAAGTGGATGTGCAGCGTAAACGCATTGCCATGTCCATGCGATTGAGTGACGAGCCGGGACAAAATCGCACCGCGACATCAGCTGATCCCGCATCGAAAAAACGTGCACCACAAAATCGTGAATTTAAAGCGGATGTAAAACAAGGAACTATGGCTGCACTTTTTGAGCAAGCCATGAAGAAAAAATAGTAATATTTTTCGCGCAACGCAACGCGCTCGAAAGATCATATTGTCTTATTAATTAGACGACAATAAAACTGCCCGGCTTCGCTCTGGGCAGTGATTTTCCCACAGATTTTCCGCATTTTTCTGCATTATTTTTCTAATCGCTGTGTAACTGAGAACGGCGTCATCGTTTCACTATCTTCTCTGCGTTAGTTTAATCTGGTTTTTTTTGGAGTGAATTCTGCTTATACGGCGGAGCGCTCAAGAAGTCGTTAAAAACTCAAGAGGTCGTAAAAAAAGAAACATCCAGACATCCTAAGAAGCGTGCGTTGATGTTATTGCCGTTGCTTCAAAGGTTCATCAAAAAAGCGGGGGATGTATTATGAATATCGACTACAAATCGCAAGTCGCAAGTCTGAGTAAAGCCAGTATTGCTTTGGTTCTGGCTGCTGCGTTGGCTGCTTGCGGTAGTAATGGTGACGGTTCCAGTAGTTCAAGCAGTAGTAGTTCCAGCTCTAGCAGTTCAAGCAGTGCATCGTCATCCAGTTCTTCATCGAGCAGTTCGTCTTCAAACAGTTCTTCAGCGAGTAGCTCCTCTTCCAGTTCCAGCTCGAGTGGTGTCCCTGATCCTTCTGGTCCTCCGGTGAGCACAGGTCCGGCCAACGCGCCCTACAGTCCGGCATTCCCAGGGCAAACTCGTGTACCGGAAGTACGATCGGATTTTTCTCTCGCTACACAAGTGGTGACCGAAGACTTGTCTAGCCCTTGGGGTATGACGGAATTGCCGGACGGTCGCTTCATCATTACCCAGCGCGGCGGCACAATTGTGATCGTCACCCGTGAAGGCCAGACCTCTGCGGTGGGAGGTCTGCCCACTGTGTACTTCAACGGGCAGGGAGGCTTGCTGGATATCGCCCTCGATCCTGACTTTGCCAACAATCGGCTGGTGTATTTCAGTTATGCCGAAAGCCGCAATGGCGCCAATGGCACCACGGTTGCGCGCGGGCGTTTGGCCGATAATGAGAGCAGCCTGGAAAACGTGACGGTGATTTTCCGCCAAGTGCCGGAGTGGAATTCCAGCCTGCACTACGGCTCGCGTTTGGCGTTTGATCGCAACGGCCTGCTGTATATCACCCTGGGCGAGCGCTCCGATCCGCAACCGCGCCAACAGGCGCAAGATCTCAACTCATTGCTTGGCAAAGTGGTGCGCATTCATCCGGATGGTTCCATCCCTGAAGACAATCCATTTGTAGGTCAGGCCAACCGGCGCGGAGAAATCTGGTCCTACGGTCACCGCAACGTGCAAAGCGCAGCGATTCACCCGGTTAGCGGCGATTTGTGGACAGTTGAGCACGGCCCGCGCGGCGGCGACGAACTCAACCGCCCAGAGGCGGGTAAAAACTATGGCTGGCCGATCATTACCTACGGTATTGATTACAGCGGCGTGCCAATTGGTTCGGGTATTACTCAGCAAGCAGGCATGGAGCAGCCGGTTTACTACTGGGACCCGGTGATAGCGCCGTCCGGAGCCACTTTCTACGAAGGCGAAATGTTCCCGGAGTGGCAGCACAATCTGTTGATCAGCTCGCTCACTCCGGGCGGCGTGGTACGCCTTATGTTCAATGGCAATCGTGTCGTGGGTGAAGAGCGCTTCCTACGCAGCTTCGGCCGCATAAGGGACATAGAGGTCACATCCGACGGCGCTTTCTGGCTGATCAACGACAATGGCCAGTTGGTGCGGGTGTCGCGGGGCGATTAAATGAACGGGCGGCTATCTGGCCGCCTTTTTTATGTTGCGATCAGATGGCCCTCACCCCGGCCCTCTCCCGGAGGGAAAAGGGGAGTAAGCGGTGCAAACCGGCAACATAGGTAACAAAACAAACCGGCCACATGGGTAACACTTTGGACCGGTTCATCGGCACAATCCCTCTCATTTTGAGAAGGGACGTGATGGCAGCACGCTCTCGCCCCCTCTCCCTCCGGGAGAGGGCTGGGTGAGGGCCTTCCAAAAAACAAAACGCCCGATAGGTTACATCGGGCGTTGAGTAGATTCCTTTCCAGTCGCGAAAGAAATTAAGCCGCCAATTCCAGAATTTTGCGTGAATCTTCCGGTGTAATGTCGCCGTGTTCGCCCAGCGCCACGTAATTGTGTTTCACCAGCATATTCACCAATTTTGGGATGGACTCGCGCGGCACGCCGTAGCTGCTCAGTGTGGTCGGGTTGCCCATGGACTCGAAAAACTGTTTGGTCGCGGCAATGGCGCCGTCGATGATGGCGTCGTCGGAGCCTTGCAGATTCCAGACGCGTTTACCGTACTGAATCAGCTTTTCGCGTTTCTGCGCGCGTTTGTGTTGCATAACGGCGGGCAGCACGATTGCCAGGGTCTGAGCGTGATCCAGACCGTGCATAGCGGTGAGTTCGTGGCCGATCATATGGGTCGCCCAATCCTGTGGTACGCCTACGCCGATCAAACCGTTTAGCGCCAGAGTTGCTGCCCACATGACGTTGGCGCGCACGCCGTAGTCGCGCGGATTTTCCAGAGCTTTGGGGCCTTCTTCGATCAGCGTCAGCAGCAGACCTTCAGCGATGCGGTCTTGGACCTTGGCGTTGACCGGATAGGTCATGTACTGCTCCATGATATGAACGAACGCGTCCACTACACCGTTGGCGATCTGGCGCGGCGGCAACGAGTAGGTGGTGGTCGGGTCGAGAATGGCGAATTGGGGATAAACCAGCGGGCTGCCAAAGCCGAGTTTTTCTTTGGTCGCTTCTTTGGTGATGACCGCGTTACCGTTGCTCTCGGTACCGGTCGCGGGCAGGGTCAGCACACAACCGAGGGGAGTAGCGCGGTGGACCGGCGCATTCTTGGCGAGGATGTCCCAGGGATCGCCTTCAAAATGCATGGCTGCGGCGATCAGTTTGGTGCCGTCGACCACGCTACCGCCGCCGACTGCCAATAGGAAATCCACTTCCCGCTCTTTTGCCAGTTCAGTTGCCTGCATCAGGGTTTCGTAATGCGGGTTGGGTTGGATACCGCCGAACTCAAACCAGGTTCGACCTTGTAAGGCACTGACGACCTGATCATAAACGCCATTTTTGATAATCGAGCCGCCGCCGTAGGTCAGCAAAACCCGCGCATTTTTCGGCAGCAGATTTTTCAGCTCTTGAATCTGCCCTTCGCCAAACGCAATTTTGGTTGGGTTGGAAAAAATAAAATTGTTCATGGAATCTCCGTCGTGCGGTTAATCGTTATCCCAGCGGGTCGGTTTTGGATTTCGTTCTTCGAATTGGACCTGATGCCAGTAGGGATAAATTGGGGTTTTGAAGCTCGCCCGGTCGAGCAGAGCAATTTGTTCAGCCGTCAATTTCCAGCCGACGGCGCCGAGGTTGTCTTGCAGTTGTTGTTCGTTGCGCGCACCGATTACCAGGTTGACTACGCTGGGTCGTTGCAACAGCCAGTTGAGTGCAACCTGCGCAACAGTTTTACCGGTTTCCTGGGCGACTTGATCCAGGGCATCGACAACGTTGTAGAGATATTCGTCGTCGATCGGAGGACCACCGACGGCGCCGCCTTTTTGCAAACGCCCTTCCGGCAGAGGTTGACCGCGGCGGATTTTACCCGTCAGCCGGCCCCAGCCGAGCGGACTCCACACCATGGTGCCGACACCTTGATCCAAGGCGAGCTGCATCAATTCCCACTCGTAATCACGGCCCACCAAAGAATAATAGCCCTGATACACCACATATCGAGCGAGACCGTATTTTTCTGACGTCGCCAGCGACTTCATCAGCTGCCAACCGGAAAAATTGGACGCTCCTATATAGCCGATTTTGCCGCTGGTAATCAGATCGTCCAAAGCGCGCAGCGTTTCTTCCACTGGCGTCAGCGCGTCGAAGGCGTGCATAAAATAAATATCGATATGGTCCGTGCCCAAACGCCGCAAGCTTGCCTCACAGGCGCGAATCAAATGGTAGCGCGATGACCCTTTATCGTTCGGGCCAGGGCCGGTAGGAAAAGTGGCCTTGGTGGAAATAATAGCTTGGTCGCGTCGCCCTTTTAGCGCTTCGCCAAGAATCTGCTCGGAAAGTCCGTCGTCGTAAGTGTTGGCCGTATCAAAAAAATTAACGCCCGCTTCCAGGCACAGGCTCACCATGCGCGATGCCTGCTCCACCCCGGTATTACCCCAGGTTTTGAAAAACTCCGACTTGCCGCCGAAGGTTGCGGTGCCAAGGCTGAGAACGGGAACTTTGAGACCAGAACGTCCTAATAACCGGTATTCCATAGAGATACCCCCAAATGACGTGGTTGGAATGTGTCGGCGATTATGGGGGTGTTGGCGTCGGGATTAAAGAGGTGTTTGCCGTGGGCTTATCAATAGGATTTGTAGGGTTTTGCCCGGCCGGTTTACAAATTCGCGTCACAAAAAAAGAGACTTCGTTGGAAGCCTCTTTTTTAGTATGAACTTTTTTATTATTAATGTTTGCGTGCGTCGCGCACGGCTTCTTTGGCATCACCGTAGGCTTTTTGAGTTTTGCCTTCAGCTTGTTTGCCCGCGCCTTTTAATTGATGTTCGCTGCTTCCAGTGGCTTCGCCAATTTTACGTTGGGTTTTGCCAACTGCATCTTTAACGCCGCCTTTTACTTGGTCTTTGTTCATATCGCAATCCTCGTTTCAGTTTTATCGTTAAGTGATTTATTGCCGATAACCAAAGCGATTAATCACCTCGTACAAACTATGACAGGCTCGCTAAAGTGCGGTTCATATTTTTATTTAAAATTTAAAAATAATTTTTATTTTGTATTTTTTACATATTTTATTTAATGAAATTGAATTTTTTGGAAGTTATTTTCTGCTTATTTTTCACTGTATGTGGTGGCGCACAGAGGGCGGAATGATTGACCTTTCCAGTGTTGCACTGGATACTCGCAAGCTTTCTCTCGACAAGAAGGATTTGTCTGCATGATGCGTTATTTGGCGTCTCGTCTCCGTGGCACGGCGAGTGTCGGACCCGGCACTCCACCTTCCAATCTTCTCGGTTTTTATTGGCATTACGTCAAGCAGACCAAATTCTGGTTCGGTGCCGTGATTGTGACCGTGCTTCTGGTTGCGCTGGCCGATATGGTCATTCCAGTGATGATCGGGCAGATCACCGCGTTGGTTCAGGAAGCGGAGCCTGTATCTGCATTACGAGAGCGTTGGCCATTGCTATTGCTGCTGATGGTGGTGATCTTGATTGTGCGGCCTTTGATACAGATGGCGGATACGGCGATTCGTCACGTGGTGGTTGTACCGGGTACCACGAGCCTTATACGCTGGCAAGCGCATTGGCATGTGGTGCGCCAGAGCTGGCCATTTTTTCAGAATGATTTTGCCGGCCGCATCGCCAACCGCGTAATGCAAACCGCCAATGCGGTGCGCGACAGCGTTATGGCCAGCATACGCGCAGGATTATTTATTGCGACTTACGGTATCAGTTCACTGGTGGTGATGTTTGTCGGTGATTGGCGTTTGGCGCTGCCGACCGGTTTATGGATGATTGGCTACGTCTGTTTTTTGCGTTTTTTCATTCCGCGTCTGCTCAAGCTCGCCAAAGTTGGTTCAGAACAGCGCTCGATTGTGATGGCGCGTGTGGTGGATAGTTATACCAATATTCTGACGTTGAAATTATTTGCCCGTGCTGAGGATGAAGATGCGCACGTGCGCGACGCTATCGATAGTCATCAGGACGCCATAGCCGCGCATATGACGATGATGAGTTATTACTTGTTTATGCTCAGTGCGATGAATGCATTGTTGATTACAGGTACCGCAGTCATCGGCGTTTATTTATGGGTAAATGGCAGTGTCAGCGCAGCGCTCGTGGCAACTGCGGTTCCGCTCGCCTGGCAAATTGCCAATATGTCCGGTTGGGTGTCATTTGAGATTGCCGGAATTTTTGAAAACATTGGCACCGTGCAGGAAGGTATGCAAAGTATCGCGGTGCCCCTGACTTTGTTGGATTCGCCCAACGCAAAAGATCTTAAAGTGACGCGCGGTGAAATTTGTTTTTCCTCCGTCGATTTTGCCTACAACGCATCAACCAAAGTGCTGGATAAATTTGATCTGCGCGTCAAACCGGGCGAGCGCGTCGGTATTGTCGGCCGCTCCGGCGCGGGTAAATCCACGCTGATTAATTTGTTGTTGCGCTTTTACGATATTAATTCCGGCTCTATTACCATCGACGGGCAGGATTTGCGCGATATAACGCAGGAAAGTTTGCGTGCGGCAATAGGAGTGGTTACGCAGGATACGTCGCTGTTGCACCGCTCTATCGCCGATAACATCCGTTACGGCAGGCCGCGCGCTACTAATGAAGAAGTGGAAGCGGCCGCGCGCAAAGCGCAGGCGCACGAATTTATTGTCGGTCTGGTGGATTGGCACGGACGCAAGGGCTATGACGCCCATGTGGGCGAGCGCGGCGTGAAATTATCCGGCGGCCAGCGCCAGCGCGTTGCGATTGCGCGCGTGATTTTAAAAGATGCGCCGATTCTGGTATTGGATGAAGCCACCTCCGCCCTCGACAGCGAAATCGAAGTGGCTATTCAGGAACAGCTAATCGATTTGATGGAAGGCAAAACCGTTCTTGCCATTGCCCATCGTTTATCGACCATCGCGCGTATGGACCGGCTGATCGTGCTCGACCGCGGACGTATCGTCGAGCAGGGAACCCATGCGGAACTGTTGGCGCTGAACGGCCACTATGCGGCTCTCTGGCGCCATCAATCGGGTGGGTTTTTGCCTGAAGATCTGCCTGAAGATTAATTCGCCAATATTGCGCAATAAAACCGCCAGCAAACATGCAATCCGGAATTGGTGCGCATGTAGTACAGCTCGTTAAAGTCGTCGACGCTGTAAAAATCTTTTGGCTGGTCGGTGCCGTGGAACACGGCAAAATTCATGTCCTGCTCCTCATTTTTGGCGATATGCCAAAAGCGCGGTAATTGTTCCGGCAGGGAAATCGCCAATACGGAATCATCGAACAACGCATCAATGCCGGCGCCGTCATCGGTGCTGCTACCGGAATCGGCGAAGCGGGAAACGGTGCTTAATTGTTGATTGTCGTTCAGCACGGATAACGAAAATTCATCCCCCTCACGGCCGAGCATATAAATGCGATTACCAATCTGCCGCACTGTAATGGGCGAATAATTAGCTGGTACATTCAGTGTGCGTTTTTCGCTTACATTGCCGCTTTGCGAATCCATAAATTGCAATGCGTATTTATTGGCTTCGCGCACCAATAACAGCAATTGATCGCTGCCGCGGAAAAAATTGCCATCGATAATTTGTCCGCTCAGCCGTTTGCTCGCGCCACCATCTAATGCAACCAACTCAAAAATATCCTGCGCTGCTGAATTGGCATTTAACTGGCGATAACGCAACAGCGCCTGGGTTCCCGCAGTATTAAAACGCGCATGCACAACCCCATAATCACCGGGTTTGGTCAGTGTCGGCTGATAGCTGCGAATGGTTTTAACACCGCTGCGCAAATCCATATCCACTAAACGGCTGGGCTCTTTTGTGGTGGCGAGGGCGCGTGCGCCGTCATGGGCGACCCAAATTCCGGAAAATCCGTTGCTGGAAGAGCCGATTCCCGCAGAGGAATCAAATACAACCGTGCGCTCGCCAGTGTTGGTGTCCACGGAAATTACGCGCGCGCCGCTGGTGGTCAGCAAAATTCCGCGTGTGCGATCCAATGCCAAAGTGGTGGGCGACAATAATTCCGCGCCACTCCCATCAAAGGCGGAATAATTGCCGGTGCTGAGATCGAGTTTGCCGATTTGATGAGTTTCACTGGCGGCGATATAGAGCAGATTATTGTCGTAAACCAAATGGCCGATACGTTTGCCCGGCAATTTCACATTCGCGCTGGTCGCGCTTTCCCCCGGCGTTAATACCTCCACGCCCACGCCGTTTTGCGGTGCTAAAAACAGGCGTCGGCCCATATCGTCATAGGCGAGCTGCACAGGATCACTGGTCGAGAAAGCACTGGTGTATTGAATCTCCTGCACAAAGCCGGTCATGGAATCTATTTGCGCGTAACGGCCAGCAGTGGCGGCAAACAGAGTGCTGTTCAGATGATCGTAGACCAATGAGCCTTTGGGCTGACGCACTACCTCACTGTCCAGATTGTCGCGAATAGGAAATACGCTTTCGACCGCTGAGCCAAGGCGGAAAAGGGTGTTGGGCGTAGTGAACAGGCTGCTGCCGGTCATAGGGTCGTAGGCAAAGTCGCGAGGTTGCGGCGCTTCTCCGGTCCAGGGGTAGCGCTTCTGCGAGGTTCCTGTTGTGGGGTCTATCACCAGGGCTTCCAGGCGCTGCGGGTGCGGCACCACGATCTGGTTATTCATACCGTCGTAAATCAAGTACGAATGGTCGCTGATCACGTGCTTGTGCCGAATGGGAATGAATTTGCGCTCCAGCACCTCCTCGCCGCGCCAGAACACCATCTCCACCTCGAGTTCTGTGTCAGTACCGGCTTTTTCCAGGTTGATGGAACCGCTCCAGGTCATGCGCGAAGCCGAAGCCGGGTTCATAATCTCGCCGTCGACTATGACCTGGAAGCGTTCGGGATAGTCGTATTCCACCCACAGTGCAATGGGCAGACGGCTATAGCGCTCCAGCTCCAATACGGTGTTGGGTAGGGGGGAGAGCACTTCGTAGGCGAAGGCGACGTTGTTGACCTGTACCGTCAGCGGCTGGCGTGCCTCTGCGCCGCGGCTGTCTTTCGCGATGATGGTCAGCTCGTAACGATTGTCCTTGTCGGCATCCAGCGGCTCCTCAAAGTTGGGGGGCGAAACAAAACGCAGCGCTCCGCTGTGGCGATCCAGCACAAAATACTCAGCATCCTCGCCTGCCAGCTCAAATTCGACCGCGTGACCATCGGCATCGCGAGCCCGCGCGGTAAAAAACACGGACTTGTGGTTTTCATCCACTTCCACGAAAGTGCCGCTCGTCAATTCCGGCGGCGTGTTTACGCTTCTGTCTTTGTTATCGCCACAGGCAGACAAGGCCGAGGCGGCAATGACCGAGAGGAAAAAAGCACGATTACGCATGGAGCCCAGTACCATCACACAATAACAGCGGGAGCATAGCAGCCTACAAATTCAAACGCTCGTGTCAATTTCACGTTTGAGCGGGGGCGGCGAACAGCGCTGGATTCCGCACTTTATGAGTAATAGCCGACGACTAACCGAATAATAGAGAAAGTGATGCTAAAACAGCCATCCGTAATCCTGAGTGCAGGATTGATTTCCATTGCCGCCATTATCGCCTTTGTAAATTGGCTTCCACTTGTTTTGTTAATGCTATTGCCTCTTTTTGCTGCGGGTTTATATCGTGTGGCCCAGCATAAATCCGGTTGGTTGGATGGGGTATTGTGGGTGGCGACTCTGTTGCTGGGATTTTTTATTGCGATTTATCGGCCCGCCGGATTTTCCTATCCGCCAATATGGCAGTTTGAATCCCTCAGCAACTTTACTTTGTATTTGAATAGCGCCAAGGCAATTGGTGGTTATCTGGTGCTGGTTTGGTTGATTAGGGCACGAGCTCAGTCGCCCAGTCTGGCATTATTGCCGTCGCTGCTGATTGCATGTGCTGGAATTGCGCTGGTGATTTCTGCAGGAATGGGATGTGGGCTGGCATTTGCTCCGAAACTGCCGGAAGGATTTGTTTATTTTATCTTGCTCAATTTATTGGTAACCGTGGTGGCGGAGGAGGCTTTTTTTCGCTTGTTGTTGCAAAACCGCCTTGTCCATATGATGGGAAATTCGCGAGCTGCAATCCTTGCGGCTTTAGGTATTACAGCACTTATGTTTGCGCTTGCGCATACAACCATTATTGGCCCGGCATTTTTCCTATTTTTATTCGCCGGCTTTGTTTACGGTCTGGTCTACACCATCACAAAACGATTTTCCATGGCGTTGGTTGTGCATTTCGGCACGAACCTGAGTCATTTTTTGTTATTGGAATATCCCCTGCCGGCGCGGCTACTGAACTTTTAGGCATCCCCGGGCGGATTTTTTGTAAACCAATCGACAATCATCGGCATTTGCGGCTCAAAAGGGCCGGGAATGGACAGGTTGAGAACTCCTACGCGGGCGTCGGTGCGGTTTTCAAAATCATGGATCATGCCGCCCGGCGCCAGCACAAAAGAACCTTTTGGCGCATCGTTCCATTGCTCGCCCAATAAAAACGTCATAGTGCCTTCAATGACAAAAAATACATCGTCTTCCGGATGGGAATGTGCACCTGGGCCTTTGGTATGAGGCTCCAGCCACCATTCGGAAATGGAATAGCACGAATCTGTCTCGGCTTCATCGGCTTTAAATACTGCGCTTATGCGCCCCATGGAATATAAGCGTCCTGCACCGGGCGCGAGGATAATGGGTTTGCGTTGCATTAAATAATCTCCCTACCAGTTTTCCAAATCGGGCAAATGATTGGCGACATCCAAATAAGTTTTGGAATTTTCCAGAATTTCCACCACCTGCGGTAAAGGCTCTGGCCAATAACCCGGAATATCCGCTTCGCCTTCACTGATAATGGCAAAGGCCAATTGTTCCTGCGGTGGGCAAAATTCTGCGCTTACACCCGGTTTATTGCCGCGCGCATCTATGCGATACCAGCCGTGATTTTCTAAATAAATGGCGTTAAGACCGTGCAAACAAAATGGTGGTTTATCGTTGGCGATGGTCAATCGCTGATAACAGAGCGCTGCGGGAATATTGTTGGCGCGCAACAGCGCTGCCAATAAATGGCTTTTGGCATAACAAAAGCCTGTGCCGTATTTCAGTACGTCGGATGCGCGGCAGGTTACCGGGTTCATTTGATAGTCCCAGCTGTGCTTGATTTTATCGCGCACAAATGTAAAACAATTTTTGCCAATTTCTTCTGGCGTGTCGCAGCCACTGGCAAGCTCGGCGGCGAGGTTCATGATGTCCGGATGTTGCCAATCAATATAGTGGCTTGGCTGAAGAAATTTTTTGTCGACGGTCATTTATCTGGCTCAAAAAATAATGCGATTTATCTGATAGATCTAAAGGTAACAAAGCGAACCTGGTTTAAAGCCTGAATGTCATGTGACAAAGCCCTCAATTTTTCACCAGTAACGTTGTTTTAGGCGACATTCCGTTTACTATCTGATCAGTTCAAGGGGTCGTTCAGGCCTTGCAGTCGGGTTAGGTTTTACCGTTGGATGTTGTATGAAGTTGTGGATGATAGGCCTTTTTGTTGCTGTATGCCTTACCGGCTGCTCTGCGCAAGCGCCATCCACTATTGATGCGGATCTGCAAAGTTCTTCTACGCCCAATCAGGGCAAACCCAGTTCTTCTGAATGGCCGTATTTTGACTGGGATTCCCTGGGTGACCGGCCCGTTTCTTATAGCCGCAATCTTTGGGTCGAGGCAGGCACAAAACAATATAGCGACGAAAATCTGCTAGTGACGCTGAAAGGAGATGCGCACTCCAATAATCAATATGACATTGCACAGGTGCGCTGGTGGCAGCATTCCGGGCCGGCGGCATTCATCATTAATCCCAATCAGCTGAAAACCCAGGTTCTGCTGCCGCAGGTAGCACAGCCCACTACCGCCGTTTTTCGTTTTGCTGCGATTAATTCCAATGGTGAGGTCAATTCCGACCAGGTCAGCGTGGTGATTCAGCCGGTGGCATCGCCGGTAAAAGTTACCGCCAGCGGCATGTTGGAAGAGGAAGCCGCAATAGAATTTATGATTACCCTTGCGCAACCCGCACAGGAGGTAGTGACATTTAGTTATTTTACCGAGGACGGCACGGCGACGGCGGGAGAGGATTATCTCAGTGTCAGCGGTATTGTGAGTTTTCAACCTGGCCAAGTTCAGAAAACGATTGGCATCCAGGTATTGCAAGATAATAAAGAAGAAAATACCGAGTACTTTTATCTTCATTTAAATGGCGAAATCGCTGGCAAAAAAATCGATGTGAAACGAGTCGGCCTAATTGTTGATCCGCACTCAACGCGCAACTTTTTGTCCAGCATTCCGTACGAAAAGGATATTTCTCCCCGTGTTGCAGAATCCCTTCCCGCTCTCGATGGTTTACCGAGACTGTTTTTGCAGACGGAAACTGGTGCTGATGTCCGCCTGTTGGTAGAAGATCCCTGTGGGAATATGGTGATGGCGGAGGGTGGGCAACCTACCTGCCAGGGATTTCGCCCAAATACGCAAAAAGGCCTGTTGCCAGAAAATGTGTTTTATTCTGCTTATCAGAATATTGCGTGGAATTCCGGTGCAGCTAAAGGTGACTACAAGGTTTTTCTGGAACACCTTGCCGGTGCCGCCGTGGAATATAAGTTGTTCGTATTCGGCGTGGAGAGCACCAAGGAATTTAGCGGCGTCATAGCCAATGGTGAGCGTATCGACATCATTCAGCTATGGCATGAGGGATCCATTCCGGCTGGCGGCAATCGGGTGATGGGCAATTTGGTCAATGCTACAAATGCCCAACCGATTGAACAGGCAAAAGTGCGATTTTTGCAGGATGGCAACGAAATTCTCGGTGCCTATCTCCAAGCGAATTTCGATATTTCGTTACCGGAGGGCGATTACCTTATGGAGGTTGAAGCGGAAGGTTATTTGCTTTGGTTGCGTGAAATTACCATCGAGCAGCACCAGCCGCTTAATTTGCAAATCAGCCTGTCACCTACGCTGGTCAGCGGCAGTGAAACCGCACGCATTGTGCTGAGTTGGGGCGAACATCCCGGGGATCTGGATTCTCATTTGTTGGGCTTTGGCGAATCCATGCTGCATGTGTCCTATCGCGCTATGCGAGCCGATGGTGCGAGGTTGGATGTGGATGACACAGACGCCTTTGGACCAGAGACCATTACCATAGAATCCTGGAACCGCGCTCTGTATCGCTATTATGTGGTGGATTTTTCCAATCAGAATTATTCGACCAGTAGCGCGCTTGCCAATTCCAATGCCGTGGTGCAGCTCTATATTGGCAACGAACCTGTGCAGGCGTTTGAAGTTCCGCAAGAGCCCGGCGTTATCTGGCATGTATTCGATTATCGGCCTGCGACGAATGAGCTGACATTGGTCAATAAAATGGTCGCCGATGAAACCGATCTGCTGCAGGAATAAGGATTACTTTTCTGCTGGATGTGTGGTGAATTCGACGGTTTTGGCCGTTGGTTCTGGTTAATCTGGCCTTTTGGCGTTAATCAGCCGAGGCCTATCTATGAAAGCACGACCGGAATACGTATGGGAAAAGTTCTTTCAGGAACCGCGGGAACTTATCTGGCGGATGTGGACAGATGCTGCGCTTTTTTCCGCTTGGTACGGCCCCAACGTCGAAACCGTGGTTCATGAAATGCGCGTGGAAAAAGGTGGTGTTGCGCACATCGAAATGAAATGGGGCGATAGCGCCAGTCAGTATCAAAAATTCGAATACCTCGAGGTACAACCGCAGCAAAAATTAATTTGGCTGCAATCTGCGACCGATAGTGAGTGGAATAGCCTCTACACTTCCAATTGGCCAAAAATCTTACTGGCGACTTTGGATTTCCATAAAGAGGCAGGAAAAGATTGTCTGCATTTCACTTGGTCGCCTTATGGAGATGCAAGCGATATGGAAATCGATAATTTTAAAAAGGCCCGCCTGGATATGGACGCAGGTTGGAAAGCTGCGTTGGCGTTATTTGATGAGGTGCTGAAAAATTCGTTGACAGTTGTGGAACTGTAATCGGCGGATGACCACACTCCCAATAGTACTGCTGCGAAGTGTGGTCGGAGTGATAATTTATTTCACGCCCAATATTTCGTGATAATCTTTGCGAACCTTGCCCATCTGAGCCAGAAGGGATTTGGCCTCTTCCAGATTGCCAGCCGCTACGGCTTGTTCTACCAGCGAAGTTAATTTCGCTAATTTTTTCATGCCCTCGTCAAAAGAGACTTGATCTTCTGCTTTTACCTTTTGTGCTTTCGCGATTTCTAGCGCTTTAACAAAGGTCGCGAGCTGGGCTTGGATAGTGGCAATATCATTGGCTTCGCGCATGGTCTTGAAGGGTTCCTTCATATCTTCCATCGCATCGTGCAATTCGTTGGAGCGCGAACAGCCGGTGAGCGCGACGAGTAAGGCCAGGCACGGCAAAAAACGTTTCATGGTATCTCCTAAAAATTACTAATGTCTTGCCGCCGAACGTAGGCGGGCAGCGTCAATTGACGCAGACCCGGCAAGCTAACTGTCCCGCCCATAAGCGTCAAGCACACTTTATCGCTTTTGAAGAATAGGTCGCCGGCGTCTATCTTTGATTGATCTATATCATGAAGTTTTTATTCCCAGATGCATTGCTTCCGGTTACATCATAGAAGGAGAGGACCTTGATCCATCGCTGGCTCGGTCTTCTGTGCCAACTGCTGCCTGGTGTGTCAGGCGCAGTGGTGACTCGCAGGGACGGCAGTTTATGGGCCTCCTGGCCGGAAGGATTGGAGCCGGAGCCTCTGCGCGCCTTTTGCGCTCAGGTGGAAGACGTCAATTCAGAAGCCGGTAACGATGGGCTGACGCGCTTGGCTATGCCCTTGTACAGCGGCAAATTGCATGTGGGGGCGGTCGCTGTGGAACTGCCCCTCCGGGCGGACCAGCGCAGTACCACGGAGCTGCTGTTGCGTTGGTCCCAGGCATGGCTGGAATTGCTGAGCGAAAACCTGCGGGAATCGCAGCGCGGCCTGGAAAAAGTGTTGCGCGTGGTAGAGCAGGGCAGTCGCTTTGCCAGCGTCAGCGAAAATGCCACTGCGCTTGCCACAGCACTGGCGGAAGAGATGCATGTGGCGCGGGTTCTGGTTGCCTTGCTTTGGCGCGGCAAGGTGCGCGTGGCAGGCGTATCCGGTACGCCGACCTTTGATCACCGCAGTGACATGTTTGCCTTGCTGGAAAAGGATTTAAATTCCGCACACGAAATTCCCTCCGATAGCGAATACCGCCGCTGGCTGGCAACGCGCAATCCGCCGCTGGATGCCATATCGCTGCCGTTGGCAGACGGCTGTATGGTTTTGCTGTTCCCGCCGGAGCAACCGCCGAGCAACGCGATAAAAGCGCAATGCCGGCAAATTTCCCGTTTAATTGGTCCTTTGTTGCAAAGTCAAAACAACGCGCGCCAGGGATTTTTCTGGCGCTGGCAGACGCGGTTTAAAAAATGGTGCAATGAGGCAAGTGCGCGCAAAAAAACTCTGGCTTTCGGTGCAGCGGCTCTGCTGTTGCTGGTCTTTTTATGTTTGCCCGGCACTCATCGCGTCACCGCCAATGCAGCACTGGAAGGCAAAATTCAACGCGCTGTAGTGGTGCCGGAAGACGGTTATTTGCAGGAAGCCGCTATCAAAGCAGGAGAAGTGATTCATGCAGGCCAAGTATTGGCGCAGCTGGACAATAAAAGCATTCAGTTGGAAATTCAGCGCTGGCAAGCGGAAAAGCAGGAATACGAGCGCCAGTACAATCGCGAATTAACCGCATTGAATCCGGTGGAAATGCGCATCGCCAAGGCCAAAATTGCCCAGGCGGAAGCGCAATTGAATTTATATCGCGAACGTTTGCAGCGCGTGCGCATTACTTCGCCTATCGACGGTGTGATAATTAAAGGCGATTTAAGCCGCGCTATAGGTTCACCAGTGCAGCGCGGCCAAGTGTTATACGAAATTGCCCCGCTCGATGCCTTTAAATTGGTGATTCAGGTTGCGCAAAAAAATATCCGTTATGTGCAGGAAGGGCAGAGCGGCCATGTGGTCCTGTCCGCACTGCCACACGACAGCATTCCATTTTCCGTCACTTCCGTCGCATCGGTTTACAGCGAGCGCGATAAAGATATCGTCTATCGCGTGGAAGCGGAAATCACCGGGCAATTTCCCAGCTTGCGCCCCGGCATGAGCGGCTACGCCAAAATCGAAACCGGTAAAAAACCTTATGCGTGGTTGGTGGTACATCCACTTTGGGATTGGCTGGTATTGAAACTCTGGCGGTTTTGATCGTGCTGCATATGCAACTCTCCACTGCGCGCGACGACGAACTTTGGCTGGCATTGCAAAATACCCGTCTGCGGCTGGCCAGTCAGGTGGAATTCAGTGAACAAATCCAGCGCGGCCAAGCATGGGTGGTGATTCACGATCCGGTGCGCAATCTGTTTTATAAAACCACGCCGGAAGTGCAGAAACTACTGATCAGTCTGGATGGCGAGCGCACGCTCGCGCAAATATTGGCGCAGCAACCGGAGCTGGCACAGCTGATGCGCGAACGCTCACCGGCGATGCGCACTATTGCCCAATTGCTCGAAGCCGGTTTATTGCAAGGCGATTTCAATTACGACTACGGCGAGGATATCGCCAAGCACAGGGAAAAAAAGCGCGCCCTCGGGCGTATGCGCTGGCAGCGGCCCTGGATGCTGAAATTGCCTTTGTTTAATCCGGACACACAATTGACCTGGCTGTATCAGAAGACGCGCTTTATCTGGTCGCGCGCGGGTTTTGTGGTTTGGGGCATTACGGTTCTTATAGCGGCAATATTGCTGGTGGATTATTTTCCGCATCTACAGCAATTCTGGTCCGCGCGGTTTTTGGACCCGCTGAATCTCGCCTTATTGATTGTGGTTTATCCCTGCCTGAAAGCCCTGCATGAACTGGCGCATGGCCTTACCACCAAAAAATGGGGTGGGCAGGTTTACGAAGTTGGGGTGATGTTGCTGGTATTTATGCCGGTTCCCTACGTAGATGCGTCAGCCAGTACACGTTTTTCAGACAAAAAACAGCGCATGCTGGTCGCCGCCAGCGGTGTGATGACGGAATTATTTTGTGCCGCTGTGGCATTTTTTGTCTGGCTTGGCAGCGACACCCTATGGGTGCGCGATATCTGCATGAACATCATGATCATAGGCGCCGTATCGTCGCTGCTATTTAATGGCAATCCGCTGCTGCGTTTTGACGGTTATTACGTGTTGAGCGACTGGCTGGAAATTCCCAATCTCGGCACCCGCGCCAGCGTCTATCTCAAAACTCTTTGGCAAAAAAAACTGCTCGGTGTCGAAGTCGACAGTTTTCCCCTCGCGGCAGGCGAAAAAAAATGGTTGCTGACTTACGGTGTGTTGTCCGGCGTTTATCGCTTGGTATTGGGCATTGGTATCGCGATCTATATTGCCGGCCATTATTTTTTCGTCGGTGTTTTGCTGGGCATCTGGTCGTTGTTGTTGCAATTGATTCTGCCGCTCAAAAAAGGCTTAACCGCCACTTTTTCAATTGCCAAACAGCAACGCAAATTGCCGCGCTTCTGGCTGGGGCACGCACTGCTCGGTTTAGTCGTTTATCTGCTGCTGTTTGTCGTCCCTGTGCGCCATGCGACGGATGCCCAGGGGATTATTTCGGTCGCGGGTGACCATCAAATTAAAACCGCCGCAGACGGGTTTATTCAGGAAATTCTGGTGCGCAGTGGCGAAACTGTGGAGGCCGGTCAGCCCTTGTTGATTCTGGAGAATGCCTCCCTGCCTGCCCAACTCAAGGTGATTCAATCACGTATCGCCGAGCAGGAGGTGCTGCTCAGTCATTATTTGACCCGAGATCCCGCCCAGGCGGGCTTCTACCGCGATGAATTGCAACACCTGCGGCAGGAGGAGGCCGATCTGCGCGACAGCCTTGCCAATCTCACCGTGCGCAGTGCTGTGGCCGGACAGGTGGAGATTGCGGAGGAGGGCAATCTGCACGGCCGTTATCTCAATAAAGGCGATAGGGTCGGCCATGTGCTGGCGCGGGGCGGCTATAGCTTGACGGCGGTGGTGCCGGAGCGATTGGGCGACCGACTGTCGCGCGAGGTGCAGGAAATCCAGGTGCGCTCCCATAGCGACCCCCACACAGTGCTGCCTGGCCGAGACATGCGCCCGGTGCCGCAAGCGGGCACCCAGCTGCCCGATCCGCGTTTTGGTTCTCTCTACGGTGGCTCGATCAGTGTCGACACCTCGGATACTTCCGGCACACGCGCCCTGGAGCCGTTATTTCAAGTTGAGGTGCAACTCGATCTGAGCGCGAGCGACGCACCTCTGCCCGGGCGGGCCAACGTTCTATTTATCCACCGCAATGAACCCCTCGGAATACGCCTGTGGCGGGAGCTGCGGCTGTTGTTGCTCGATCGCTTCCAGTGGTAGGTCGTCGGAACTAGGCCAGCCGATTTCTGGCAAAAAAGGCAGAAGCCGCTATTCTCATGAAAATAATGTTTAACCGGAACGCAGTCGACCGGAAATATCCCTTTTATGATCACTCGTTGTATTTCATTTGCCTGCGCATTAGCAGTTGCTACTAGTGCCGCACCACTGGCGGCGCAAAACCTTCCGGCGGCCGACTGTGTTATTACGCCTCATAGAGTTACCGAACTCAGCAGTCCGGTTATGGGGCTGATCGAAGAAGTGCTGGTCGATAAAAGCGATAGGGTCTCGCGAGGACAAGTGGTCGCGCGCTTGGAATCCAGCGTCGAAAAAGCGGCGGTGGATCTCGCCCGTGTACGCGCCACTCTGGATTCGGAAATAGAAGAAGGCAAAATCAATCGCGAATTTGATAGTAAGCGCAAACAACGCATGGATTCGTTATACAAGCAGAAAAATATTTCCGAAGACATGCTCGATGAATTTCTGCGCGAAGAAAAAATCGCCCAGGTGCGCCTGCGCCAGGCAGAGGATCTGAAAAAAGTCCGTCAATACGAACTCGTCGGCATGGAAGCGCGTTTAGCGCAAAAAATTATTCGCGCTCCTTTTGATGGTTATGTGTTGGAGCGAATGAAAAATCCGGGTGAGTTCGTCGAAGAACAAGCCATATTGCGCATCGCCCAACTTGATCCTCTCAATGTTGAAGCGATTTTCCCCATCGAATTATTCGGCCAGATCAAAATCGGCATGACCGCCAAAATCGTTATGGAAGCCTTTCCCTCGAAAATGCAAACCGCCAAAGTTGTGCTGATCGACACCGTCGGCAATGCCGCCAGCGGCACCTTCGGCGTTCGCCTGGAAATGCCCAACCCGGATAATGCAATTCCGGCGGGGTTGAAATGTCAGGCGCAGATTCAGTAAACCATTTATAGCGCGGATAAACCTGATGACTTTCAGGGATCATCACCTGACCCCTGAAAGAGGGATTATGTTATTCCTCTACCTCAACACCTGCTGGATTCCAGTGGGTGTCCATACATTCCGAAAAATTCGGCCCCGGAACATCCGGGATGCTATATCGGACAACCTCGTTTTCATCCTTCCTCAAATACGAGTGCTTTTGATTGTAAGGAGAGCGGGTCAACTCCTCGCAATATCGGGTTACGTATTCTAATGAGCCGGGTTTAGGTCGGGGGGGACGTTCATGGTTTGCACAACTTGCGAGCGTTAATGAACCAGTTAGAAGCAAAGCCAAATAGGATATTTTCATATATCTCTTTCAAATGTAGGTTTTATGTTTGAATTCAACCGCTTTTTCCTTCAGGTTTGAATTCTTGTCAAGCGTACCTCCGCAGGATAGCGGTAGGCATCACATCTAGACCGCAGGCTGGGCTAGGGGTTCTGGCTGCCGGCTCCAGCGTGTCATCTAGCGAGAGTGTTCGGCGAAACCTTTGAAAAACCCCAAGTGACTGCTGAAAGCGCCACACTTATCTGCTGATAAATCAATAGTCCGTTGATTTACGCTCACGACGGTTTTTCGTGAATTCCATATTTTTTCCTAAGGCATCCTTCAGAGCGAGCACCTTTAGCCTGTTCACCGATACTGTTTGATTCGATTCGTCACTTGGAATAGGGCTTGCTATAACGCTCGCTCATCGAGATTTTCTGTGCACAGACCTCCGGGTGAATAATCATGAAAAAACTTTTCCTTACCGTGGCATGGGCCACTCTTTGGGTGTCGGGTTCGGCTTTTGCACAACCGACCAGTGAGGCCAAGCCGCAATACAAAACCCCAGAGCTTACTCCCGCCCAAATAGATGATTGGCTGGCAAAGCCAGATAAGGTTTTGGTCATTGATATACGCCGTCCTGACGAACTGATCAAGTTCGGTAGCTTCCCGGTATTTTTGAGCATTCAATACAGCGACCTGGAAAAATACGCCGCTTTTATTCCTAAAGATCGCAGCATCATCACAGTATCCAACCACGCTGGTCGCGCCTTCAGAGCGGGTGATTTGTTGAGCGAAAAAGGATTCAAAGTCGTTGGCGCTGCCGGTTCGGAAAATTACGAACAACAAGGTGGTAAAGCGGTCAGCAAAATCCAGCCGCGCGAGCGTAATCCCGTAACAGCGGCAGCTGCTCAATAACAATTAGGAGATTTTCAGTGGTTGTGCGTGCGTTAAACCTTTTATCTCTGGGGTTGGTGTATTTGTTCTCCAACCATGCCCTGGCCATTCCCAGCGTATATCCCACAGGCGTTACGATTTACGATCCGGCAAAAGCCTATAACAGCTATGTGTTGTTCGCCGGGCAGGATCGTAAAACGCATTTGATCGATCTCAACGGCAATGAGGTTCATCAGTGGAAATACAACGGCTTTCCGCCGGTTTTTATTGATCCGGCAATTAACGGCGGCAAACGCGGGCACGTGCTGGTGCAAATCGCCGGCGAAACCGGTGGTCGGCAAAACAATTCGGTTCAGTCGATTGGCGAAGTGGATTGGCACGGCAATGTGGTGTGGCAATGGGGCGGCGCCAGTGTGCAGGACGCCTACAGCGGGGCAGGCACTGCGACAGATGCCAGCGGTTACGGCACCTCCATCCGCCAGCATCACGACTGGCGCCGCTTGCCCAACGGGAATACGGTAATTCTGGTGAATTACGTGATTCCAGTAACGGGCTGGAAAGCAGAAAAATTGCTGGAAGACGCCGTTTTTGAAGTGAATCCACAAGGCGAAGTGGTATGGAAATGGGCCGCCTTTGAACATTTGGATGAATTTGGTTTCAGTCCAAGTGCTTTGCAGTTGCTGAAAGACAGCGTAACCCGCAGCGATCCGTCGATTCCGTTTGATTATCTGCATTTCAATAATCTGTCTGTGGTCGGTCCCAATAAATGGTTTGATCAGGGCGACCAAAGGTTTCACCCGGATAATTTATTGTTCGATTCGCGCGAAGCCAATGTGATTGGCATTATCGACAAAAAGACGGGAAAAATCGTCTGGCGTATAGGGCCGGATTATCCTTCTTCCATCGGTCAGAATGCGGTGCCGCGCCCGGTCGATCAGATTGCCGGTCAGCATGATGCGCACATTATTGAAAAAGGTCTGCCCGGAGCCGGCAATTTATTGGTGTTTGACAACCAGGGGCAAGCCGGTTATCCGCCCGCATTTATCGGCACACAACCGCGTTCGCGCGTGTTGGAAATCGATCCCATCAAAAAAGAAATCGTCTGGCAGTACACGGGCGCTGATTCAGGTCGGCCAGCCTACACGTTTTACAGCTCTTATATCAGCAGCGCACGCCGCTTGCCCAACGGCAATACGCTGATTGCCGAAGGCATGAACGGCAGAATTTTTCAGGTCACGCCCAAAGGGGAAATCGTCTGGGAATATATCAGCCCCTATTTCCGCGAGCCGCGCCCGGAAGATCCGCAACCGGTGATCACCAATACGGTCTATCGCGCCCAGCCAGTACCTTATAACTGGGTACCTGAAGGTACACCTCGCTCAGAAAAACCGGTGATTCCGCCATTTCGTCTTCCTGCAAAAAGCTGAAATAACAGCAAAACTGGAATACTTGAAAAAAGAAATAGAAATACTATGTCCATTGATAAAAACCGACGCCGATTATTAACGCAAATTTCTCTCGCATCCGCCGCTTTCTCTGTAGCTCCGACCGGCATTTTCAATACAGCGCAAGCGCGCAGCAAAAATATCAGCAAGCCCAATATTATTTTTATTCTTGCCGATGATATGGGTTATGCGGATCTCGGCGTTTACGGCCAGCGCCATTTCAAAACACCGCATCTGGACAAACTGGCGTTTTTTCTGTCTCTCCATTTCACTGCTCCTCACTGGCCATGGGAGGGCCCGCACGATGTCGAGGTCGCCAAGCAAATCAAAACCCTGTTCCACTACGACGGCGGCAGTCTGGAAACCTACGGAAAAATGATGGAGGCGCTGGATTCCGCAGTAGGCCGGGTGCTGCAAAAATTGCACAAACATGGCCTTGTCGACAATACCTTGGTGATTTTCAGCAGTGATAACGGCGGCGAGCGTTTTTCCGATACCTGGCCGTTTACCGGACAAAAAACCGAACTGCTGGAAGGCGGCATAAGGGTGCCTACCATTGCCCGCTGGCCGCGCGCCATTAAAGCTGGGCAGGTTTCATCTCAAGTCGCAGTTTCCATGGACTGGCTGCCAACCCTGGTGGCTGCAGCGGGAGCACAGCCGGATATCCATTATCCGTCTGATGGAGAAAATCTGCTGCCGGTACTTTTTAATGAGCAAAAAACCATTCCGCGCACGCTGTTCTGGCGCTATAAATCCCACGGTCAGAGAGCCGTGCGCTCCGGCAACTGGAAATATCTGAAAATCGCCGACAATGAATTTCTCTTTAATCTCGCCAAAGACCCGCGCGAACGCGCCGATCTCAAGGAAAAAGAACCGCAGATTTTTGCGCAATTGAAAAGTCAGTGGGAAGAATGGAATGCAACCATGTTGCCGATTACCGAAGACGTGCGCAGTCATTCAGTGGATGGCAAGGTGCAGGCGGATCGATATGGGGTTTAGCTGCGTTGCTGCCCCTCTCAAACAATTCCCGTTATTTGCCATAAACCAACAAAGGATTTTGATATGAAAAATATCTTTGCTGCTGCGCTATTGGCAGCTGCCTTGTCCAGTACTGCCTTCGCCCAGATTCCCGTTACCCCAGCGCCGGACCACGCCGCTCTTCTGCACAGTGCAGATCCGAAACTGGCGCACAACAAACGCCTGGTTTATGACTTTTGGCGCGAGGTTTTTGAGGCGGGCCAACTTGAATTGGCCGAGAAATATATGGCGGAAACCTATATTCAGCACAATCCGAATGTGGCCACCGGCCGCGCGGCGTTTGTGGAGTTTTTTGGCAAGATCAAAAAGCCAAAACCCATTGAAGACAAGGTTGCCGCTCCCCTGGTTGCGATCACAGCGGATGGCGATCTGGTTATTCTCAGTTTTGTGCGGGAATACCCGGATCCGAAAGACCCAGCAAAAAAATACACCACCACCTGGTTTGATATGTTCCGCATTGAAAATGGCAAAATTGCCGAACATTGGGACCCAGCGCTTAAACAATAAACCCCTGCTTGCTCATCTGCTTTATGCCCCTATGAAGCAGAGCTTCTCTTAAAATGCCTTCCAAAATTGGTGCTGTAACTTTCGCAGCGCCAAAACAAACAACATGTGAATTAATTGAAACAAGGCGTCGTCTTTTTCGCTGGTGACAAATAGCGAAAAATCTCCAGCTTGATGATTTTGCTGCAGAAAAATAAATGGCATAGGTTTTGCGATTGAGCTGTGCCGGCAAGCGATTTTCTCATCATGAATTTCTTTTCATCTCTTTTAGAAAAACTTGGAGAAAAATTATGTCGATCATTGTTTCTGAAAATGTTGATAAACCCGTAGAAAAATCAGCCGAGCAATCCGCTGGTGTCAATCGCCGCGCAGTACTGGGCAAGGCCGGGATATTGACCGCTGCCGGTCTTGCGTCACCTCTGTTGAGCAAATCGGCGGGTGCGCACGCGCCGGACGATCACGATCACCCGGGCAAGGATCATGCGCATGCAAATCATGATGATCAATATGGAACGCTGCACACCAAAACCCTCGCCAAAAAATCCTACAAAGCTCGCATCGATTCTGCATCCAAACAATACGCGAACGATATTCCCCCGCACCCCAACAATGGTGACGAGGCGCGTTACCCCAATAAAATTGGCACCGCGACCAAAGGGCTAAAACACGATGCGAATGGGCATGTCGATCCGGAATCCTATGCGTCTTTGTTGAAAGCATTGCGCTCGCGCAAACATGAGGATTTTGAAAAAGTGATTTGGGGCGGCACGCGTCCGCTCGCTGATCCACAAGGACCATTGACGACGGCGCTTGTGGGATCGGTCAATACACAATTTGCAATTCCAGTGGCGGAAAAATTGGATAGTGCAGCACTGGCTGCAGAACATATCGAGATATATTGGCAGGCGCTGCTCCGTGATGTGCCATTCAGTGACTATCACGATAACACCAACAATCCGTTGGTGTGGGCCGCAGTGGATGAGTTGAACCGCTTGCCGGAATACCGGGGTCCTAAAATTAACGGCAAAGTCACCCCGCAAACACTGTTCCGCAGCACCGCTTTGTATGTGGATTACAAAGCGGATCGCAAAGGCAGAAAAGGAAAATACGTTGTACCGCCGGAAACCTTAAAAGGGCCTTATATTTCGCAATTTTTATTGCGCCCCGTTCCAGGTTGGGGAACTTTTGCTGCACAAGCGCAATTGCGTCCCATACAAACCGCAGGAGAAGCCTTCGGCACAACCTATGAAGAGTGGCTGGCGATTCGCAACGGTATAAGTACGGGCAGAACGATCACAACCGAAAATGGCCGCCGTCATGTTATTAATGGCCGCGATCTTGCGTGGGTTGCGCGCAATTCCGGCCCCACTTATTTGCATGCATTGCAAATTCTTTTGGCGGCGCCGTCGCCGGATAATCCGCTCGCTGGAGGAATAGGCGCGCCCTTGAATCCCGCCAATCCTTACGTTGGTTCGACAGCTCAATCAACCGGCTCATCCTTTTCCACCAGCTTTATTCAGGGGTTGGTAGCTCTCGCTGCATCCTTGGCCATTAAAACGTCCTATTACCAAAACTGGTATGTAGACCGGCGGTTGCGTCCCGAGGATTACGGCGGTTTGGTGCATAAGGTTTTGGCGAATGGTGCGGATTACCCAATTCATCCGGATATTCTCAATTCAGATGCAGTTGCCCGAGTGTTCGCAGAATTCGGTAGTTATTTGTTACCACTGGCCAATGATGTGGGCGCACCGACACACCCTGGATATCCCAGTGGCGCTACTATTTCCGCAGCTACTCCGGTGACCTTGTTGAAAGCCTGGTTTGACGAAAGTTATGTGATTCCCAATCCGGTGCAAGTCGATCCGACCGATCCAACCCAATTGATTCCTTGGGAAGGCGAGCCTTTAACCGTTGGCGGCGAGTTGAATAAATTGGTGAACAATATTGGTTTTGGCCGCAACTTTAATGGTTTTCATACCCGTGCGGATATTTCCGCATCTCATGCGTTGGGTGAAGCTTTGGCGATCAGTGTATTGCAGGATCATAGATACACCTACAACGAAACCTTTAAAGGATTTTCTTTTACGCGATTTGATGGATCCAAGGTTACCGTCTGAGCGAAAAATAGCTCCTCCCGGGCACAAGGGAGGAGCTGAGCATTTATTTTTTGATATAAGTCCTACGGTCAAATTCCTCTTCTCCGCCATCCCTGCTAGGAAACCATTGTTCGGTATAAAACCCGGTTAATGGATAATCCATAATGCTTGACGGGTTGCTGTCAAAAGCTGAATGCCAAAATCCAGATTCGGTGAAAATGCAGCCAGCACCATTTAGTCCCCTGCCACTATAAATTCGCCATGTAACGCGATAACGAATTACCGCATCACCTTCTCCGGTAAAGTATTCACCGGTTCCGTCCTCATAAACCATTAAGCGATAGGTGGTGGGTTCAATTCCGTAGTTGGTTGTTAAGGTCACGCTCCATTCACCCAGAACCGCGCTGTAGAACTTCGTACAGTCGACAAAATATGCCAAGGTTCCATCAACTCGGATGCTCAAGTCGTCGTTGGAGGGATCCACCAGTTTGAAGCTCAGATTCTCAAATCTTTGGTCATTGATTTCCTTGAATTCAAACACCAGGCGTATGCCATTTTCTGTGGCGGAGAGCGATCCTTCGGCCGGGTCGGAATAGATTTCCAGCTGCAGCCCAGGCGGTGATTCCTCTTTTTCAATAGGCGATAGATATTTTTCGATGGATGTCAGCCAGCGCTCCGGCAGTGGCAATTTGTCCATGATATTCAAAAGTGCCGAATACCAGGATGTCACTTCCTGCTTGAGAAGATCCGGCAAGCTGTAGGTGGTGGTGATGGAGAAATATTTGGCGATACCATGTTCGAAAGCGAAGGAATTTGCACTGCTATTTAGCGCGGCGATGTTGTTGGATTTGAGGCTCTGAGAGGATATTCCGATGGCCTCTTTCAGACTGCGTTCGATTGGGTCTATACAGGAATCCAGTAATCGGTTGTTGGCTTTAATGGATTTATCCAGTTCCACAAGAAAAATACCTGTGGCTGCACCGACAACCAAAATGCCTGGCAATCCTCCCAGCGCTCCGGCGTATCCGCCAATTGCTACTAAGGCGCCGATTTTCCAGGTTCGGATGATGGTTCTTTGTAGTACAGCAATTCCTTGGTCTATGCACACATCTGTGTCGATACTTAACGGAGACACATTCAACCATTCTGCTTCTGACAGTGAATAGACGGCCCACTCGCCAGGCAGACCTGCTGCCAATATTTTGGTATGAGGTTTGGCTTGTGGAACAATGATGCTGTCATCTTCCACAAGAGCGGTTTGCAGCCTGGAAATAATGATCGCCACTTGTTGCAGCTCTTCTGCCGATAACTGCTGCAGAGCCTCTTTCGCATCGCTTAATTGCTCCAGTGCGGCGGTAATTGCCGCAGATAACTCTGTATCCTGCTCATCCGTTATCAGGTTTTCCAACTGTTGACGGATATCCGTTAAGGTTTGATCAATTGCGGTATCGGGATTGGCAATTTCTGTCCACTCCCCAATGGTGACATCCGCCGAGGCTTTCTGGCCTGCGATGGTGACTTCCAAACGTGCATTGCCCGGATAAACATTGGGAAGCACAAACGTCAGGTTGCCGTTTGCCAGGGCAACCAATTGAACGGGGTCGCCGCGCAAAGTGCCGGAAAAAATCGCGCCTTCTCGCAGCTCCACTCCGCTAGCGCTCAACAAAACCACCTCACCCACTTGGAGATTATTTGGATCGCCCGTTACGAATGTCAAAGTTGGTGCTGTGACAACGCCGGATGAACTTGAAGAAGACGATGTACTTCCAGAAGAGCTGGAAGAGGATGGATTGTTAGATGAAGGCGGGTTATTGGAACCCCCCTTATCTGAACCACCTCCGTCACATGCTTGCAAAATAAGAACGGAAGTTAATAAAAGGCTGAGCAGACGAGCCAGCGCAAGTCGGAAGGAAAACACGGTCGATACTCCTTATTTATTGCAATTTATCAGCGCATATGTGAAGCGAATGCTCGCTCGCGCGGAACGGGGGAATGTCGTCCGTGAGTATGAGCCACTTGCTGATTGCTCCTGCCAAGTGCACATTTTCAAGAATAGAACATCCAGCCGTCGCAATAAAAATATCACGACAAGCGTTTGCGCCAGGATTTTTAATAACGGTATTTTTATTTGAATCTGCCTTTTATTACTTTTGAGCTGTATCGTTTCGTATGTGTGCGCTCACTAAAAGTCTTTTGAAATCCTTTTGTCCGAAAGATAATGCAGGTTTTTGAAGCAGGACTCTTCCGGATATGCAGAAGTCGTTGTTTGGCGAAGCGGGCGCGGGGCACTCATCGTCGAAATCCAGCAAACATGTGGGTGTGGCCAGTGCTGACCCCACATTATCGGAGCTGGCACAATCCCTATCGCCCAATATCCGTCTTGGCACATCGTCCTGGAGTTTTCCCGGGTGGAAGGGGTTGGTGTGGGATGACGAGTACACAGAGACGACTCTGTCCCGTTACGGTTTAAAGGCCTATTCACAGAACCCGTTGTTCCGCGCCGTCAGTATCGATCGCGGGTTTTACCGCGCGCTGAATATGGCGCAGTATGCGGAATATGCGTCGCAAGTCAGTGATGATTTTCGTTTTGTCGTAAAAGCACCGAGCGCCGTTACCGATGCATTGGTGCGCGATGAATCCGGTAGGGGCATGTGCGTCAATCCGGATTTTTTAAATGCACAGGAAGCCGTGCAGACTTTTGCTATTCCTGCATTGGAAGGGCTCAGGCATAAGTTGGGCGCACTGGTTTTTCAAATCAGTCCTCTGCCGGAAAAATGGTTTGCCCATATGCCGAAGCTGATTGACCGACTGCATCAGTTATTGCGCTCACTTCCCGATTTAAAGTCCATTGCGCCGGATGGTGTTGTAGCTGTGGAGGTGCGCGATCCGCAGTGGTTGACGAAAGATTTTGTCGAGGCCCTGCGTGATGTTCGCGCGACCTATTGTTTGGGCTTGCACGCAAAAATGCCGCGCATTGCGGATCAATTGCCGATTTTGCGCGCTCTATGGCCAGGGCCTTTGGTCTGCCGCTGGAATTTAAATCCGCTGCACGGTGCATACGGCTACGAAAATGCGCGGGATTTATATTCGCCTTTCGACAAAATGATGGACCCTGATTTGCAAACCCGCGCTACTCTGGCGCGTGTCATAAAAGGCACAGCGAGCGGGGGGCAGAACGTCTTTGTCACCGTCAGTAATAAAGCCGAAGGTTGCGCGCCTTTGTCGGTGGTTGAACTGGCCAGGTCGATCAAACGGCTTGAATAAAATCCACATTCGGAGGCTGCTGATATGTTTGCCATCAAAACGGAAGTATCCGATATCACCCTGAATGAATATGAATTCGCCGATCAAAAAACCATGTACGGCGGAAAAACCATTGCCCCTGGCGATATTATTTTTCTGTTTGCCAGTGAAAACGAAGGTGGCAATGGTCTGTTCGCCCGTGCGGTGGTGACATCAGCTGTGCCCACACCCAAGCTGAAAAATGTGGAACGTCAAACGCCGCGTGTCAGCATCAGTGTCAAACGTTTGGCCACAGCAAAACAGCATTTGGGCCGCAAGGAATTGAAACCATTCAACGACTGGAAGGACGGCAGGCCGGAAACCGAGTTGAATTTCAAGTTTTACCGCCAGGCGACCAATAAAATTGTCGGGCTTACCGATGGGGCGACTAAGTTTCTGGAAACATATTTTTAAATGTAAAAGCCGTTGCCTGAGTGCCCGCTTTCATTAGAAGATGCACGGCTGTATTTCTAGTTTTGTCGGGATTTATATGAGTGTTACCAAAAACATCAGCATCATCTTGCGCTTGGAAGGTCTTTTGGTGCTGATTTTGAGCTTGCTGGTCTATGCGCAATACGGGTCGGGTTGGACTTTATTTGCAATCCTGTTTCTTGTGCCGGATCTTTCTCTTTTCGCGTATTTCTCCGGGCCGAAAATTGGTGCGGCTGTTTATAACGCTGCGCATTCTTATATTGGAGCTTTGTTATTGACGGGTTGGGGCGTGCTGTTGGGAACCCCGCTGGTCTTGGCGCTCGGCATTATCTGGCTGGCTCATATAGGTTTTGATCGCGCCATGGGCTACGGCCTGAAATCGCCGGAAGGCTTTCGCTTTACGCATCTTGGCATAATTGGAAAAGCTCGCTAGTACCGGTTATTCGACCTGTCGCAATCTGCATTTTTCACCCACCTGGGAAGGATTCGGGTGAAGAGGGATTTGATCGCGTCTTCGCCTGGGCCGAGCTTGTCCCAACCGGCCTGTCGCAGCTTCCGCACAATCATTTTCATCACTTCCATCATTGGATTTCGGGGCGCCATAAATTTGGCAATTTGAAATCCTTTCCCTTCTTGAATTTTTAATTCGTCAAAGATCTGGCGGAATTCGTGGTGCTATGTCGTTGGCAGATGCTGGCGAACGCGCGTTTTATGCCGTTCGGCTCCTTGAATGGCGCGTGTTGCATCGCTTGGCTAGATTTAAAAGACATCCAAGAAGGCGAGAAGGAGGGATCCCTATCGTCAGAGATTGCTTCATTAAAGCGCTGGCTGCGCGGTAAACAGCTCCTTATCCGGCCGCGGTGAAGCAACCTCTGCAATAGACAAATAACGTAGGTGTAGAGGAGCCTCGCGTGAGGTTATTCAAAAAAAGACCGCGCAAATTGCTGACAAAAAAAGCCGGGCCAGCGGTCGTGCCTCATGCATCCTATTGGCTATTTGAGCCATTGGAGCCGCGCGTATTGCTGTCAGCGGACGCGATCGGTGGCAGTTATGATGGCTACGACGATGATTTCGTCCGCGATAGCATGTTGCAGTCGCCAGAGGAGCTGCGCACTCAGCTGGAGTTCAAGCTGTTGCACAAATTGCAGGATCTACATAATGGCGAAGCGGCAAACTCCCGTATCACTTTATCTCAGCCGGAGAGCTGGAATCTCCCGTCGGTCGATCTCGACGCCTTGCAGAGTTTAATAACACCTGCCGAATCCCCTCGAACGGAATTAATGATTGTCGACAGTGCAACGCCGGATGCGGAAAAGCTTTTGCAGGATCTGCGCAGCGATTCCGATGTGCAATATCAAGTGCATTTTCTCAATGGTGAACGTGGCGGTGTAGCGCAGATCAGCGAAATTCTGCAGCAGTATTCCCAAGTCGATGCGATACATGTGATCGGTCACGGCGCAGCGGGCGTGCTGCAGCTCGGCAGCGATACCGTGCACAACGGCAATCTTGCACAGCATCAAAGTGAATTCGAAAATTGGCGCACTGCATTGGCAGCGGACGCGGATATTTTGTTTTATGGCTGCGATCTGGCGGCGGATGAATCCGGACGAGTGTTGTTAAATGCTCTGGCGGATTTTACCGGAGCGGATATTGCAGCCAGTGATGATAAAACCGGCTCTGCCAATCTCGGCGCGGATTGGCAATTGGAATTTCATATCGGCAAGGTGGATGCAGTATTGCCGTTTGCCGGCGCTATGAAAGCCAATTGGGAACACAGCCTTGCGACGATTGTGGTGACTTCCGATGAAGACACTGCACTTCCACTTGGCGTTAATTCCGTTACTCAATTGCTCAGTCGTGAAAATATCACACTGCGCCAAGCTATTCAGGCGGTGAATTACGATTTCCAATTTGTCAGCTCGAAGACTGTTCACACCATTGCATTCGATTTAAGTGGTACGGATTACACCATTACTCTCACCAAGGCTCTGCCGGATGTTTCCGCGACTGTGGTGATTGATGGTACGACCGATCCCAATTATGCGGATGCGCCTGTAGTGACGCTGACCGGTACTGGTAAATTCGTGCTATTAAAATTGACCGGCAACAATATTGAAGTGCGAGGATTGGAGCTGACGGGTTCGGGTGATGACGCCCTTGTCCTTAAAGGTCGTCGCAATATCATTGCCGGTAACCATTTTACTGATAACGCCGTCAGTGGAATTTTTATCGACGGTGGTTCCCACAATGTGATTGGCGGCGATTCTTCCTTAGACCGCAATGTCATCAGCGGCAACGAGCTTTACGGTATTTATATTGGCGTGGGCGCGCAGGGAAATCAGGTTATTGGCAATTACATCGGAACTTCCGCTGATGGTCAGTCGGAACATGGCAACGCATCATCCGGCATACGTATAGCGTATCTGTCTACCGCTGCGAATGCAGCCACTACGGTTATCAGTGGGAATGTGATTTCTGCCAACAGTGGCGATGGGATTTATTTAGGCACAGAAGCATCCCATGTCGATATTTTGAATAATTGGATTGGCGTAGCAGCCGATAAAAAATCGCCGCTGGGCAATGAAGGTGATGGTATTGCTGTCAAAGGTGGTGGTTTTCCAGCAGGGAGCACGAGTGACATTTTGATACAAGGCAACACTATTGCTCACAACGTAAAGGTGGGTGTTAGCGTCGAAAACAGCTCTGCCTCCGATGTCCGCATTGTGCAAAACCAGATTTATGACAACGGCCGTTTAGGGATCGATCTCGGCGACGATGGCGTGACACTCAATGACAAGGATGATACGGATAATGGACCGAATTCGCTTATTAACTTCCCGGTCATCAGCTCTGTTTCCATCGTGGATGGGAAGCTGCATATCAGCGGCAGTTTGAACAGTCGGGACCACAACGGTTCTTTTGATATCCATTTTTATTACACCGATACCGAAAACAGTTCCGGCCATGGTGATGCCAAGGGTTACATAGGCTCCATCAAAATTACGCCGGCACTCTTTGCCAATACAACCAATTTCAATGCAGAATTCAGCACAGTTGTGCCGGACAATATTTATATTACGGCGACAGCCACTTCCTCGCGCGGCACTTCGGAATTTGCGGAAAATGTGCATCTGCCAGTGGGTAATGCGGATCCTATTAATATCGCGCCTACCGGAGAGGTCACAATCGTCGGCTCTTTGGTGCAAGGCGCATTATTGACTGCGGCAAATAATTTGGTGGATGCCAATGGTATTAGTGCGCCGATCCGCTATCAGTGGTACCGCAACGGTACTGCTATCGATGAAGCATCGGAAGCGACTTATAGACTGACGCAGGACGACGTAGGCGCGAATATTACGGTGGCGCTCAGCTATGTCGATGATGATGGTTTTGAAGAGGAAGTGCAGAGCGCCGTGTACGGGCCTGTGCAGAATATCAACGACGATCCCACCGGCAGTGTTGCCATTATTGGCGAGGCTAAACAGGGTCAGAAACTGACAATAGAAAACCTGTTATACGATTTGGATGGCCTGCCAGAGGAATACAGTTATCAATGGTTTCGCAATGGTATGCCGATTCCCGATGCGACGGGGGATAGTTATACGCTGACGCAGGATGATGTCGGCTACAAAATTACCGTCTCGGTGACCTATATCGATGGCCAAGGTACAGAAGAAACTGTCGCCAGTGATGAAATCGGTCCAGTTGAAAATGTAAACGATCCGCCGACGGGAGCTCCGGTCATCAATGGTTCCGCCGTCCAAGGACAGACGCTGCAGGCCAATCCCAGCTTTTCCGATGGCGATGGTTTAAATGGCAGCTTTGTATTTCAATGGAATAGAGATGGTGTCGCTATCGAAGGAGCGAATGGACAGTCTTATACATTGACGCAAGCCGACGTCGGTTCGCGCATAAGCGTCACCGTGTTTTATACCGATGCGCACGGCACGGATGAAAGTATCACCAGTGATCCGACGGACATAGTAGAAAATATCAACGATGCACCGACCGGTAATTTATTGATTGAAGGCGTTGTTCGCGAGGGACGAACTCTTTCAGTTGAAAACACGTTAAACGATTTGGATGGCAATCCGGCATCATTTAATTACCAATGGTTGCGCGATGGGGTTGCCATTGCCGGTGCAACCGACGATACCTATACCCTGACACAAGACGATGTCGGTAGCACTATTACGGTCGTCGCTACTTATGTGGATGGTGGGAATACAACGGAAACCGTCACCAGTGATCCAGTAGGTCCCGTGCTTCCGCTGGATCAGGCGCCTACCGGCGGACTCGCCATTACGGGATCGCCGACTCAGGGACAGATCCTGAGCGTGCAGAACACCATCAACGATCCGGATGGCAACCCTTCGAGTTTTACCTATCAGTGGTATCGCGGCGGCGTGCCGATTGCGGGCGAGACGGGTGCAAGCTACCAGCTGACTCAAGCCGATGTGGGCAGCATTATTACAGTGTCGACAACCTATGTTGATGGTTACGACAATCAAAAAATTGTTTTCAGCACAGCTGCAGGTCCGGTCGCCAATATCAATGATGCGCCAACCGGCAATTTGTTTATTGAAGGTGAGGCAAAACAGCACCAGATTTTAACAATTAAAAACACCTTAATTGATCCGGACGGCAATCCCGCCGATTTCAGTTATCAGTGGTTCCGCAATGGTGTGGCGATTACCGGGGCAACCGGTGACAGTTATACCCTGACGCAAGCGGACGTCGGCCAGAGCATTACGGTAAAAGCCACCTACGTCGACGGCGGCGGATATACAGAAATGGTCACCAGTGTTGCGACGGCGCCTGTAGCCAATGTCAACGACGCACCTACAGGTTCCGTTCTGATTAGCGGAGAGCTTGAAGTCGGCGGCCTGCTGACGACCGCGGCTGATATCGAGGATATGGACGGCTTACCCGCCACCTTGAATTACCAGTGGTACCGCAACGGCGTTGCCATCGATGGCGCAACCGCGGCCACCTATCAAATTACCGCAGAGGATCTCGGCACGCGTTTGTATGTGCAGGTGAGCTATGTGGATGAGCAGGGCACACCTGAGCGTATGGCCAGCGATCCTACCGCAGAGATCGGTCATATCAACGCACCGCCGGTGGGAGAGGTTCTGCTCGACGGTCTGGCCCGGGAAGATCAGATCCTGACCGCCAACCCCAATTTCACCGATGCCGATGGCATATCTGGCGAATTCTTCTATAGCTGGTATCGCGATGGTGTCCTGATCCAAGGGGCAAACGGCGCGACCTATCAGTTGACTGATGCTGATGTAGGTACGCGGATTTCTGTGCAGGTTTCCTATGTCGACGACTTCGGTAAGCGGGAAACGCTGACCAGCGCTATGACCGCCCCGGTGACCGCTGTTAATGACGCGCCCACGGGAACCGTGACCATTTCCGGCGTCGCCATTCAGGGTGATGTGCTGACCGCCAGCCACACGGTCGACGATATCGACGGCATGCCGGCTGCGGTGCATTGGCAGTGGTATCGCGACGGGGTCGCTATCGCCAACGCTACCGGCAGCAGCTATCAACTGACGGCGGCGGATGTGGACGCGGTGATTACCGTCACTCTGAGCTATGTCGACGGCCAGGGCTTTAACGAAACCGTCTCCTCCGAGCCTACAGCTCCGGTCGCCGCCATCAATCTGCCGGCGCAAGGGCAGGTGTTGTTGAGCGGTTCTACGACGGTAGGCGGTCTGCTGATGGTAAGCGCCAATATCACCGACGGTAATGGACTTGCCGGACTGTTTGTTTATATCTGGCAGAGAGACGGCGAGGTGATCCCGGGAGCCAGCGGCGATCGCTATCAGATCACCGAGGCAGACATAGGCACCACCATCTCCGTGCTAGTGACCTTCACCGATGCCCGCGGTTTTGAAGAAATGGTGATGAGCAACGAGCTGGCTATTCCTGTGCCCGGTCCAGTACAGGAACCAGAGCCGGAACTTGAACCCGAACCAGAACCTCGACCCGAACCACAACGCCCTGAACCTCCACGTCCCGTAGACGTGGTTCCTCCTGCTAGGGAAGCTCCATCTGCACCGCCAGCGGCACCGGAGGCGTCTGCCCCAAGTGAGGCGGAACAGCCGGAGTCCGGCGAGGGCAGTCCAGTAGACGAGCCATCGGACGGTGATGTGACCATTACTGCGCCGGACCGCAAAGTCGATGCGAGCAAACCCTTGTTCGGCCGCGCTGATTTATCGGCAGATATGATCGGCTTTGCCATGGTCGGCAGTGAGACCGAACAGGAGCTGCGCCAGCGGCTGGATAGTTTCACCAATTCCTTGGCGAGCGGTGTGGACAAGTTGCTCACCAGTGGAGGCCCGTTGCAAAGCGTTTTGTCGGGCTTGCAGGAGTCCCTCACCCTGCTCAGTCAGAGCTCCTATTCCGACGATCTTGCCGATGCCGTACAGGCCATCAAGGAAAACCGTCCATTGACCACCGCCATAGTAGGTGGCACCGCCGCTGTGTCCACCGGCTTGTCCGTCGGCTATGTGATCTGGACCCTGCGCAGCGGAATTCTGATGACCGGCCTGCTGAGTTCGCTACCTGCCTGGCGTTTTATCGATCCCCTGCCAATATTAAGCGGCAGGGTCGAGGTTGAAGAGGAAGAAGACGAAGAGTCGCTGGAATCCCTGGTGGCGGATAACCCACCCCCGCAAGCGCGCAGCGGAGCACAATGATTTATGTCGATTTTTACCCGGGTCAAACAAAAGAGCACCCAATACCGGCTTGCAGTTGGCCTGACCAGTATTACCGTAACCCTGATGCTGATCGGCGGCTTTATTGGCTTGGTGCCGGATCACCACCAGCTGCAACTGCAAGCGCGCGCCCAGGTGGCGGAAGCGGTGGCGGCTAATAGCACCTTGTTGATCACTCACGCAGACCTCACCCGCATGGAGGCGGTGCTGCATCAAGTGGTCAAGCGCAACCCGGAAATCCTCTACGCCTTGATCAAGCGCCAATCCGGTGACGAAGTCGCCAAGGTGATGCGCACGGACGATCAAGAGGCGCAGGCCTATGCGCAGCCGGATCAGGTCGCCGTTCCCATTTGGGCCGGGCCAGAGAAATGGGGCACAGTGGAACTCTATTTCAAGCCGGCTTTTGCTCGCGGCATTGTCGGCTTCTGGCAGCAGCCGATGGTGCGTTATATCGCGTTTGTCAGCCTTATCAGTTTTGTCTTTTTCTTTTTCTACCTCGGGCGCATGTTGAAATTGCTCGACCCGTCGCAGGCGATTCCCGACCGGGTGAGATCGGCGCTCGATACCATGGCGGAAGGTTTATTGGTGCTGGATGCCAAACAAAATATTGTGCTCGCCAATCAGGCATTCGCGCGCTTTTTGGGGAGCAATGCTGCGGATCTGGTCGGCGTCAACTGCCGCAAATTTCATTGGTCGAATACCGACGATTCGCCTTTCGATATCAAACAATCCGCCTGGGCCTGCGCGATAAATAGCGGCAAACCGGTAACCGGTCAGCGCATTCGTTTATTACTGGACAACTATGACACGCGCACTTTTATGGTGAACTGCTCGCCGGTACTGGCCAACAGCGGTAAAGCAGGTGGTGTGCTGGTGAGTTTTGACGATGTAACGGAACTCGAGGAAAAAGAAATCGAGCTGCGTAAATCCAAAGAAGAAGCGGAAATCGCCAACCAGTCGAAAAGTATTTTCCTCGCCAATATGAGCCACGAAATCCGCACGCCCATGAACGCCATTATGGGTTTTACGGAAGTGCTGCAGCGCGGTTACGGCGACGGCGAACACTATCGCCGCTACTTGGATACCATCGCCAAAAACAGTCGTCACCTGCTGGAATTAATCAACGATATTCTCGATTTATCCAAAGTCGAAGCCGGCCAGATTGATGTGGAGCGGCGCGCGTGCGCCCTGCACCACATTATTTTGGATGTGGTGGAAGTGTTGGGAATTTCCGCGCAGAAAAAAGGCATCGAATTAATTTACAAGCCAGCCACCGATTTGCCCGCGCTGATTCAAACCGACGCAGGCAGAGTGCGGCAGATCATCACCAACCTGGTCGGCAACGCCATTAAATTTACGCCGCAGGGCAGTGTCACCATCGTCAGTCGCTACGAAAAAAATTCCTCTGTATTTGTCGAAGTGATCGATACCGGAATCGGTATGACAGAAGAGCAGCAGCAAAAAATATTCGATCCCTTCGTCCAGGCGGACAGCTCCATCACACGTCGTTTTGGTGGTACTGGTCTCGGTCTTACCATCAGTAAAAAATTCGCCATGGCACTGGGCGGCGATATAGATGTGACGAGTGAAGTTGGCAAAGGCTCGCGGTTTATTTTGTCGCTCGATCCCGGCGATTGCAGTGGCGTTGCCATGCTGACACCGGAGCGCATTCTGACATCGCACAGCGAGCAGGTGCAGGAGCAAAGCGACTGGCAAATGCCGAACGTGCATGTGCTGGTGGTGGACGACAGCGAAGAAAATCGCGAGCTGATTCGCCTGGTATTGAGCCATCAAGGTGTCACCGTGACCGCGGCCAGCAACGGTGTGCAGGCGTTGCAACTGGTGCGCGACAATCAATATCAACTGATTTTGATGGACGTGCAAATGCCAGAAATGGACGGCTACACCGCCGTGGGCAAAATGCGCGAATTGAATATCAAAACGCCGGTGGTGGCGCTAACCGCGCACGCCATGAAAGGCATCGAACAAAAATGTCTGGATGCCGGCTTCGACGGTTATCTCGGCAAGCCGATCAAGATCGACAATTTGCTGGAAAAAGTGGCCGGATATATCGGCGGTAAACGCGTGGAACGCACCGCGCGCGCAATTCCCGTGTTGCATGAGAGAGTGAGCCAGACAAAATCCGCGAGCAAGCACCACGACGACAAAGCGCCGGTTATTTCGATTCTGCAAAACAACGAAAAATATCGCCCGATTGTCAGCAAATTCGTGCAGAAATTAGAACTGCAAATTCAGGAAATTCACGACTTGCACAGGGCAGGCCGCTACGCGGATCTGGCTGTGCTCGCCCACAAAATAAAAGGTTCTGCCGGAACAGTCGGATTTTATGCGTTTACCGAACCGTTCATCCGGCTGGAGACCGCCGCGCAACAGCGGGATGATGAAAAAATTCATCAGGCTGTGGCCGATATTGAACAACTTTTTCAACGAATCGATCGCTCGCTGCTGCAGCCGGAAGACGATTCGTCATCAGCTTCAGGAAGGGTAAAGTCCAATGACTGACAATCCCGTTAAAGACATACCATTTTGCGATGCGCTGATCATGATGATCGACGACGAGCCATTGGTAATGGAAGTGCTGCAAACCTGCCTGGAAGAGCACGGTTATAGATTTTTTAGCAAAATTGAAGACTCGCGCCTTGCGGTGGAAGCCATTTGGGAGCAGCGTCCCGATGTGGTGTTGCTCGATCTCAATATGCCGGAAATGGACGGATTTGAAATTCTGCGCGCTTTGCGCAGTAATCCGGATACGCGATTTTTATCCGTTATTGTGCTCACCTCGTCCAACGACTCCAACACCAAGCTCAAAGCCTTGGAACTCGGCGCAACGGATTTTCTCGCCAAACCTGTCGATCGCAGCGAATTGGTATTGCGCATTAAAAATACCCTTACCGTCAAAGCCTATCAGGATCAATTGGCTTTCTACGATACTCTGACACAACTGCCCAACCGCAAGTTATTGCTCGACCGTTTGGATTGGGCGATTAAAGCCGCTGCCCGCGACGGTGGTGAAGTGGCCGTACTCAATGTGGCCATAGATCGTTTTCAACAAGTCAACGAATTATTGGGCACCCAGGCTGGCGATGAATTGTTGGTGGAAGTCTCGCGCCGGTTGCTGAAAAGTTTGCGTGATACAGATACCGTATCGCGCGCCAATCACGATCCTTGGCGCAATATAGCGCGCCTGTCTGGCGATGAATTTTCAATTCTGCTCACCGATTTAAAAAGCAGCAGCCAAATTGTGGCGATCACAGAGCGCCTGCGCCAATGTCTGCGCGAGCCTTTTAATATCAAACAGCGGGAAATTTATATTACCGCGAGTATCGGCATCGCCATGTATCCAAAAGACGCCGATACCACCGATACCTTGATGCGTCACGCGGGCGCCGCAACCGCTTACGCCAAAGAAAAAGGCCGCGATTGTTATCAATTTTATTCCGCCGAAATCAACGCTGCGGCACAACAGCGCATGAACCTGGAGCACAGTCTGCGCCGGGTATTGGAGCGTCAGGAATTGACTCTGCATTTTCAACCGAAGGTTTGTCCGTTTACCGGCGCGGTCAAAGGTGCAGAGGCTCTGGTGCGCTGGTATAGTCCGGACTTCGGTTTTATTCCGCCCAATGAATTTATTCCTATCGCAGAAGAAACTGGGATAATCACCCAAATCGGTGAATGGGTATTGCGCAAAGCGTGTGAGCAGAACGTGATTTGGAGTCAGCAGGGACTCAGGCTGACTATGTCCGTCAATGTGTCAGCGCAACAATTTCGCGACAATAAATTTCCTGTAATCGTGCAAAAAGTGCTGAGCGAGACCGGTATGGATCCGGAATTATTAATTCTGGAAATTACCGAGGGCGTATTGATGGGAGATACCAACCGCGTCGGGGATTTGCTATTTAAAATCAAATCTACCGGGGTACACCTGTCGATTGATGACTTTGGCACAGGATATTCATCACTCGCTTATTTAAAAACCTTTCCCATCGACGAACTTAAAATCGATCGTTCTTTTATTGTTGACACTCCAGCGGACAGCGATAGCGCTGCCATAGTGCGCACCATAGTCGCTATGGCACGCAGTTTGGATTTGAGCGTAGTGGCTGAAGGTGTAGAAGAGGAGTCACAGTTACAGTTCCTGCGTGAACTCAGCTGTGATTTGATTCAGGGCTACTACTTCGCCAAACCTTTGCCAGCAGCGGAGTTCGAGGAATTTTGTCGGCAGCGCGCCGGAAAGGCCGCGAGCGCGAACGACACCGTCAAAGAAATGAAAGCTGTCAAAGAGGAAAAATCTGCCAAAGGGCAGCAAATACCTCGCTCAGGTGATGCGTGAGCAGAGGAACTATCCTGCCGTGTGGCAAATCCCGGGTTGGTCTAAGCTTAAGCGAGAGGAATTGGAACCGAGGTTCCACTGGTTGTACGTTGGATCGAATCAATGAATAAAATCACGTCATCGCATTGCAGGTCTGTGCCGCGTCGAATCGGTAAACTCCTGACGGTCGCGGCGTCCACTTTCGGGCTGACAGCCTGTTTGCCAGGTGGTGGAGCAGTGCGGTCGGAAGTTTTTATCGAAGCGATTCCGACCACATCCCTCACCAGTTCAATGCCTTATTCACAACCGGTGGATGTGCGAAAGAATCCCATTCAATTGGGTTTTGACGACGGGCCTTTTTATGTGTCGCCCGCCAGCAGTCTTTTATACCGTGGTGAGCATCTTGGTCATCTGCGTGATCAGGGGCACCTGAAGCCAGGTAGCTTGATAGTGGAACATCGCACTGTCTCCTGGCAGGGGCCACTTCTGACCTTGCCACACTTGGATGAAGGCCGAGCCTACAGTGCATCCGTATGGGTTCGGCCAATCGATACGGATCAACCTGCGCAGGTCAAATTGGTGTGGACACGAGTCGTGGCGGGGGTTCTCAACACCATGGTGCTGGCGGAAATTACCGCACAGCCGCGTGTATGGCAAAAGGTGGAAGGTGAATTTTTTGGCCCTACCTATTCAGCCACCAGCGTTAATGTGTTATCGCTCGACGTTGCCGAGGCAGATGTCAGATATTTAGTCGATGATTTTTTGGTGACCTATGCCGAACTGTCCGCTGAACTGCAAGAGGCGGCCTTTGCCGCCAAGCGGAAAGGCAAAAACTTTATTGCCAACGGTAGCGTAGAAGAGGGGATAGAGCCCTGGACTCACCAAGGTGGATTTATCAGCCGCAGTACCGCTTTTGCGCATACTGGTTCTGCCAGTTTGTTGATCGCGGGGCGCACCCAGGAGTGGAATGCGCCCATGATGCCGGTGCTGGGCTTGGAGAATAACAAACAGTATCGCTTCAGCATTTACGCGCGTTTGGTTGAGGGCCCGCCTGTTCATATGCAGCTGACCATGAAGCGCACAACCGCCGGGCAAACCACATTCGCACCCCTCGGTACTGGCATCGCGACTAGTACGGGTTGGAGCGAAATATCAGGTACTTTCAAATCGAGCTCGATCAGCGAAGCGGATCACGTAGCGGTTTATTTGGAAGCTTTAAATCCAACGGTCAGCTATTTTGTCGATACATTCACGGTCGAAGAAGTGCCTGAGTAATTGTTTTGATAGTGCGCAAATCGGAAGAGGCTGGTCGCCGATCTGCGCTTCAATATTTCTCTCGCAAATTCCGCTCATCGCTTTCCATTCATTTAAGTCTTTTCACCATACAAACATAGGGAATGTGTTTGTTTAAGATATTTGCGTAAAGAATAGGCAAAGCCGCCTTCCGACAAATATGAAAAATCAGGAAAAACGCGTTTACGATTTGTGACCGCAAATCTGATCGCGGCCGCTTTTCTTCGCATCGTATAAGGCTTCGTCCGCACGTCCCAGCGCCTGACTAAAACTTTCACCTTGACGAATATTCGCGACACCAAAGCTCGCGGTGATGACCAGCTCCGGATTGCTGAAGCGCAATTGTTTAATTTGCGTACGCAACTTTTCGGCAACGCGGTAGGCTCCGTCGGCATTGGTTTTGGGACAGATTACGACAATTTCTTCGCCGCCCCAGCGCACAGCGGCATCACCCTCACGCACGATCTGTTGTACTAAAGTGGCGACGCTTTTGAGTACTTCGTCACCCACTTCGTGGCCATAGGTATCGTTAACCTGTTTGAAATGGTCGATATCCATGACGACTAATGCAGTTCCTGCCAGCGAATTGCGCAGTGCAAATTCGCTGACCACGTCCAGGGCAGCGCGGCGGTTGAGCAGTCCAGTGAGCGGATCGTACATCGACAATTTTTTGAAGTGCGCGGATTCGGAGTCCACTTCTTCGAGCTTTTTCAACAAGCCGAACATTTCCTCGTGGCGCTGCTTCAGCTGCGAGCGCAAACGTAAGAAGTTGTAGAAAAGTCCAACGATGATGAAATAGGCAATAGACCCACCTATCCACCAGCTCAGATTATCCTCAGTGAAAAACGGTGCAACGGCGGAATATTCCAGCACGTCGAAATAATGCTGGCCGACGGGCAGAGGGGTTTCGATATCGAACCCAAAATGCACAACATTGTCCCGAGTCGGCAGGCGCATTTCGGGATCTTTGATTTGCCGCATTTCAATCCACCAGGGCGCGACTTCAAATTTACTCAAGGGGATTTCGTAGATATAAGCGCCTTTGCGAATGGGCACTTCCACTTGGTGAAATTTGGTATCGGGAATGCTGGGGTCGTTGATAACGTTGCGGTAGGAAACCCGGAATTTTTCCGCCGAGCCTTTGTATTCCACCGTCAGCCGCAATTTGGTGTAAGCCCTAAAATCTTTGCCATTGCGTGCGCCATCCCCCATTTGGATATTCATTCCGCAAAAGCGCACGCCGGTACTTTGCAGAAACAGGCAGCTGAAGCCCTGACGTTTCTGATCAATCCAGTTCAATGCGGTACCCGCACCTCTGTCGCTATACAGCGAGCGTACTCCGCCATCATCGATCAACTGAAACGAACGTTCGGAAAAACTGGCCACAACTGTTGCGGCAATCCATATCGACACAGCCAGTAATAGAAAGGAAATGGAGACTTTCACTGATTCTTATAACTCCGGTCACAGTCCCTTGGGGCGGATAGCCGCTCGGACAAAAAGGGTCTCTCCGGAAGTCTAGCAAAGCTTGAGCGAACTGCCCGAAAGTAGGGCGGTTAGCTTCGTGCAGGCAGTCTTCTTATTGCGGTGAGTAATCTTCGTGAAAGCGCTATTCGCCGGAAATTTGTTTTTGCATTTTGATATGAGGTACGCCCAATTCCAGAAAGGCAGAACCTTTGGCTTGATACCCAAGAGCCTGGTAAAAGCCTGCTGCCGGGAGGCGCGCGGATAATTCGATAGAGTGAAATCCCAAAGCCGCAACGGTTTGCTCGGCAAACAGTACCAGGGCGCGGCCGATACCCTGTCCGCGCATCTGTTCCGTCACCGCCATTTGCCGCAGTTTTATCCTGTCGGGTGCGATAGGTTTGCATATAACGCAGCCGATAAGAGCGCCGTCAGCAAAAGCGGCGAAGTGATATTGCTGGTCCTCGCCGGCGAGATCTTCCGGCGAAAGCTCAAGGCCGAGAGGTTCGCGCAATACATGGCTGCGCAGAGTCAGACAGTCGTGGTATTCGCGGGAACCGAATTGGATTTGTTTCAGCGTCATGGAAGTTGTCAGGCATCCTTGCCTGCAGGGAGAAATCAGAAAGGATCTTTGACGTTGGAGATCATCTGCTCGTCATTGGATTTGGTGAGAACCAGCATTTTGGGACGCTCTCCACTCATGTCGTAATAAAACACGTAGGGTGAATTGTCTGCCTTTTCTGGGAAATAACCGCGATAGCGACGATTGCGCACGTCAAAGAAAGCGCGGCCAGGGTCGACGGAAACTTCCGCGCGATACAGATTCGGCGCGATTGGCACCATAGTGACTGGTGTGTCTATGGAGCGGCTGCGAATAGTGACCTTGATAGTGTCCTCGTCCCGATAGATTGGTGGTTCGCCTTCCAAAACCACTTGGCTGAGATCCGGAGCGTCGTCCACTACTGGAGTGCGGCCCGATTTGACGCGAGCTTTTGCCACGGTTGCAGGCGCAGCCGGTGCCGTGTTGGTTAGTGCTGCAGCAACAGGTGGCGTAGCTTCAGCAGCGGCGGACGCAGGTGCAGCTGTGGTGGCAAGTTCGGTTTGTGTGGAAACAGCAGCTTGCTGTTCAGCTGCGAGCTGAGCCGCCATGGCAAGAGCCTGTTCTTCTGCCCGGCGGGCGGCTTCTCGGCGCGCTTCCTCAGCTTGGCGTGCAGCCTCTTCAGCGCGGCGGGCTTCCTCTTCCATCGCCAGGCGCAGACGCTCATTTTCTTGCTGCAGCGCTGCCAGCTGTTGTTGCATAGCGCGGTCGCGCGCTTGTCTTTCCGCGTCGGCGCGCGCTATGGCTGCGGAAATTTCCTTTTGCGTCTGGGCGATATTTTTTGTGGCTTCGGCCAGTGCTTGTTGCAGTTCCTGTTCTTTGCGTTCGAGGCGGCCTATAGCGGCGATACTGGATTTGATCGCCAGATCCGCAAGCGCAATGCGCTGAGCTTCATTGTCGAGGGCTTCTTTTTGTTCGGCGGTGGGAGAATCGCCGAGCGATTCTTTCATACGCGCCAGCTGAACTTCCCGGGTTCTTTTTTCGTCTTGAAGCTGCTTGAGCTTTTCCTCACTGGACTGGCGCTTGTATTGGGTGAATTCAAATTCCTGCTGAAGTTTCTGAACCGCATCGCTATGCGTCTGAAGGCGGGCTTCGAGACGTGCAAGGGCATCCGGTGCAACGGCGCTGGCGGCCGCAGCGAGGGTCGGTTGGGTTGCGCAGCAGACCAAAAGGCAAAAAGCGCGGAGCAGGGAGCGCTGTAAACTCATAGCCTGTCTCTTTCTCTTTTATTATGGGCGTGGGTCATTATCCCAAAAGCGGGTCACATTTCAATCAAGCGCGTCAGAAAGTGTGGAAAGGGCGGGCTTTGCATGAAAATGGCGCCTACTTCGTCGCAAATCTGACTTTCGTAAAACCGCCTGTAGAAGCGGGATTTTTTTACTCCGCTGGCGCGCGCGGTCTCGCTGTAAGGGTTCACTTTGCCCGATGGCTTAGGCCGGTTGGCGGCGGTGCTAAATGAGCAGCTCTTGCCGGATCGGGGACTTTTCTGAATACTGCCCGGCCCGATGAGGCACCAACTTGCCAACAGGCCCCGCTATGCTGAGTTACCGCCACGCTTTCCATGCAGGCAATTACGCCGACGTACTCAAACACACCGTTTTGGTACAGATCCTTCGCTATATGCTGCAGAAGGATAAGCCCATCTGCTATTTCGATACCCACGCCGGAGCTGGTTTTTACGATCTGACCACAGAAGAAGCCAATAAGACCGCTGAATATCACCGCGGCATCGAATTGTTATGGCAGGAGCGTTCCCTACCGCAGGCGCTGGATGACTATCGCGAGTGCGTAAAAGCCGCGTGCGGCGAGCATCTGACGGCCTATCCCGGCTCTCCCTGGTTCGCCCAGCATTTGCTGCGCCCGCAGGACAGGCTGGTGCTGTGTGAGCTGCATCCGGCGGACCGGGCGCAGCTGGAGCAAACCTTTGGTGCCAGCAAAAATGTGCAGTGTTACGCCGAAGACGGTTGGCAGAAGAGTCTGGCGTTGGTCCCCCCGCCGGAACGGCGCGGCTTGGTGTTGATCGATCCGTCTTACGAGTTGAAAGAGGAATACGGCAAGGTCGTCGAGCATGTGAAGCAGTTGCACCGCAAATTTGCCACGGGTGTGTACGCTATCTGGTATCCCATTGCCGACCCGGAACGCACAGCCTTTTTGCTGCGCCGCATGCGCAGCAGCGGCATCAAACGCATTGTGCAGCTCGAATTGGGGGTGACGCGGGATCATCGTGAACCGGGTATGACTGGCACCGGCATGATCGTGATCAACCCGCCTTGGAATCTTGCCGAGGTCATGCAGCCCGCACTGGAGTTTTTCGCTCGCCGTTTGGGGCCATACGCCTACAGCGATATCGTCGAGTTGGCGGGGGAATAACTGGCGGGTCGCCGTCATATGGACGGAGCACCTTGCCGGGCAGTCCAATATTCAGGAAGCGCAATATGAGTTCACGCCCAGAACACGTTGAGTCGATCGAGCTGCACGACACCGACGATATTGGTTCGAATCCTTCAGCCAATCCGCATATAGAAACGCTGATCGCCAAGCGCATCAGTCGGCGGCAAGTGTTGAGCGGTAGTTTGGCTCTAGCCGCAGGTGGGTTTCTCGGCGGCTCCCTGGTGCCGCTGGAAACCTGGGCCCAGTCTGGGCCGCGGGTTCGATTGGGTTTCAAAGAAGTGCCTGCCTCCAGTGATGACACCCTGGTGGTTCCGGAAGGCTACACAGCGCAAGTATTGGCTCCCTGGGGCACCCCAATATTTCCCGGCGCGCCGCGTTTTGCCGAAGATGCCTCCAACAGCGCCGCCGATCAGGAGAAGCAGGTTGGCTTCAATCACGACGGCATGCAGTTCTTCCCCATGCCGCGGCTGTGCAGCAATCGCGGGCTGTTGGTGATGAATCACGAATACACCGACGCCAACATGATTTACAGCGCCGAACAGGGCGGGCGCATCACACCGGATGCGGCGGGCCGCGAAAAAGTCGCCAAGGCCCTCGCTGCCCACGGGGTCACGGTGGTTGCCGTCCGTCACTGCGGTAACGGCAAGTGGGAGATCATCAAACACGATCCGCACAATCGTCGTATCACCGGCAACACGCCTGTGGCTTTCTCCGGGCCGGTGAGCATCGACCACCCTATGCTCAAATCCACCATCACCCCTTCGCCGCGCGGCACGCTTAACAACTGCTCCTGCGGCAAAACTCCGTGGGGGACCTACCTCACGGGGGAAGAGAACTGGAACGCCTATTTCGGCACGGATGACTTCAGCTGGTCAGCGACCGCGCTAGAAGCGCGCTACGGCGTGAGTTACTCGGGCTTCGGTTACTACTGGCACCGGGCGGAAGCGCGCTTTGACTTGAGCCAGAACCGCAATGAACTCAATCGCTTTGGCTGGGTGGTGGAGATTGATCCCTTCAAGCCCAAATCCACCCCGGTCAAACGCACCGCCCTCGGCCGTTTCAAACATGAGGGCGCGACCTGTATGGAGCACAAAGGTCGGGTCGCGGTTTATATGGGCGACGATGAAAACGGCGAGTACCTGTACCGATTTGTCAGCGCAAAACCCTGGAAAGAGCACCTAGCGAACGGCGAAAGTCCGCTCGACCACGGCACTCTGTATGTCGCGCGGTTTCACGACGAGGGCACTGGTGAATGGTTGCCGCTGGTTCACGGCGTCGGCCCACTGACAACAGCCAACGGCTGGCAGGATCAGGCAGATGTTCTGATTCGCACGCGTATGGCGGCGGATGCGGTCGGTGCAACGCGTTTGCATCGCCCTGAGTGGGTGGCGGGGGATGCTCGCACTGGCGATCTTTACGTCACGCTTTCCAACGGCGCCGGCAACAATGCGGCGGTGAATAGCGGCAGAGCGTCCAACCCCTACGGTCATATTGTGCGTTTCCACGAGGACGAACACTCCGACACGGCCTTTAACTGGGAAGTATTTTTGTTGGCGGGGGACCCTATATACGACCCGGCTGTGCCTATGGGCCAGACCGTTTTTGGTTCTCCCGACGGCATTATGGTGGATGGCAGCGGCATCGTCTGGATCCTGACCGATGTGTCCAACGGCTCCCTGAATATGCCAATGCGCGGTTTCGACAATATCGGCAATAACGCCATGTTGGCCGCCTTGCCCGATACCCGCGAAGTGCGCCGCTTTTTAACCGGGCCGCGCGGCTGTGAAATCACCGGCGTCACCATGACGCCCGATCAGCGCACCCTGTTCGTCAATATCCAACATCCGGGTGAATCCACCACTTATTGGAATGAGCAATACGGCCCGCCTTCGACGGCAAATCCCTCTGCGGTAAGCTCCTGGCCCTTCGGCCGACGCCCGCGCTCCGCCACAGTTGTCATTCGCAAAAAAGACGGCGGCAAGATCGGGCAATAAAAAATCCATTTGCGGATAACACATATTGAATCAAGGCGGCCAGCGCCCCCAGCGGGCCGGAGTGCCGCGCACGTCTATATGGATAAAGGGGCCGTGGTGGGGCGTGCTTTTGTAGGCGCCCAACCCGCCCACCAAATCCGGCCGGTTGCGGCGCAGCACAAAGGAATCGGCCCATTCATACAGCAGCACCGCATCTTGGCGATCCTGTTTGCCATCGTGGTTGATATCGTCCATAACGCCGTCGTTGTCGACGTCGATATAAATATCCGCCGCACCGCCGTAGATGTGGTAACTGTTGTTGGTCGAGTTGCCGATCGCCCGGTTGTAATAGGGCGTGCGGTAGCCGCTCATCACCACAAAACTGGGGGTGTGAATGCCTCGCTCATTCACTTCCTGCAGAAATTCTTCCAGCTTATTCAGCAGTTTCGGCTGTAGCACCAAATATTTGGGAAAGCCGCCTTTTTGTTTGCAGAGAAATTGCCCGAGGGTGAAATTGGGTGTAATCCGCAACTGCTGGTTGGCTTCCGTTACTTCGATAAATCCCTTGGGAGCCTGATAACTGCTCAAATTGTTCAGGGCGCGCGGGTACTGGCCTATGCGATAGCCGTTGAGCAACCCATTGTTGATCTCCTTGGCCGGGCGCATCACAAACAGCCATACCGAAATCGTCTGATAGCCCGTGGCTGCGGCGGCAGAGCGCAAATACACGTCCACCCGGTGCGTACCCGGCGTCTTCGGCGCCAACCAGCGGTAATAGGCCTGCTTCATCACCAGATATTTGCCGTCCACCTGAATGGCGAGGCGATCCAGCAGATGCCCCGGCGCAGCGAAGGTCACCTCCTCACCGGGTATAACGGACTCGAAGTTGATGGCATAGTGCAGGGCGCGGCCATTGACCTCCATCGGAAAGGGCGCGCGGGCTGCCACGGCGCGAGCAGCGGGAGCGGATAGCACGGGAAGAGGGAGCAGACTCAAACAGAGCGCCAGCCAAGCGATTTTTGTAACAGAACTCATTCTGGTGCGATCTGGGGACGAGCAAGGTTTACTCTGGGTACAGCGGCGCAGCCAGGGCCGCAGCCAGGGGTGGATCACGTTCATAAATATCGTTGCGAAAGTTTAATTGGTCCTGACTGTCGGCCCAGGCGGTCCAGTATTCGATATGCACGGGAATCGGATTTTTGAGGAATACCGTACGCAGCTTTCCTTTGGCAACGATTTCATCAATTTGTCTCCGGCTTAGACCATTATCCTTAAGTAACCACGCGGCGAGATCCAACGGCTCGGCCACTCGGACGCAGCCTGAACTGAAGGCCCGGTCCGATTTGCGGAACAGCTCGCGCGAGGGGGTGTCGTGAAGATAAACGTCGTGCGCATTGGGGAACATGAATTTCACTTGTCCCAGCGCGTTGTATGGCCCGGGCCCCTGGACCAACTGGTAGGGAAAATTGCGGGTATTAAATTTCTTCCAGTCTACGCTAGCGGGGTCCACTGGATTTTGATTGTGGTCGTATATCGTAAATCCCATGCGAGTTAGATAGTCCGGGTCCGCCTGGATATCGGGCAACTTGTCGCGCACGATTAATTTAAAAGGCACGGTCCAGCTTGGGTTAAACACTATATAGCGGATGTGATCACTGAAGACCGGGGTGCGGCGATAGTCGCGACCGACGATCACCGGCTTGCGCATTACGGTCTCGTTTCTGTCGATCACCTTGAGTTCAAACCCGGCGATATTCACCAATACATATTTTTCGCCAAAGTCCTTCGCCAACCAGCGCCAGCGCTCCATATTGTTGATGATGGTCTGGCGCCGCTCCGCCGGCGTTACATTCAGCGCATCTATGGTTTTAGGTCCTATCACCCCGTCAGTATCCAAACCGTGACGGGCCTGGAACTGCTCAATCGCGGCGACCAGTTCTTCATCGTAAAACTCAGGGTGCGCAAGCGGTTCTGCGATATTGAGATCGCCCCAATAAACAAGCCGCTCACGAATCGCTACCAAGCGGCGATCATATTCATTAGGTCTAATGGAAGGGTGACGCGCCAGCGCCTGCCATTTGGGAGCCTTCTCCAGGTCGAAATTCTCTAAAAATCGTCTCATCCGGAAATAACGAACTTGGCGCGGGCGCAACACCAGAAGGCGTTCATTGACATTCCTGGCGTTGGTCAGCCTTTCCACTACGTCTACCAGATCGCGCTGGCGGCGCGTGGCGGACCAATCGGTGGAAATACTTTCCGGATCAACTTTGCCCATCAACAAATGACGGGTCAGATTGAACGCTGCATCGGAAATCAGCAGGTCGTATTCCACATAATTAGGCGACGCTGTCGCTTGTTGATCAGCGTAATTTTTTAAGCGCTTGTAGTGATAATCCTGCGGCAGCAAACCTTCGCTACCGATGCGACTGATTTCGTCAATCAAGCCGAGTGCCTGCGGCGTCAGCCTTTGGTTTGCGTCATGCCAGGCCGGCTGAAAATTGCGTTCTACATAAAATTCCTGCAGCGCCGCTTGGTTGAGCAAGGGAATGCCAAAAACCACCAGTCGCTGATCTGCGATGCTGGCTTCTATATGGTTGTGAAGGTTTAACGGCGGTACGTCCGGCTGTGTTTTCACATCATTTTGTGCGCAAGCTGATAAAAATAAAAAAATCGCCAACGGCAAAACGATGCGGCACAGAAAAAAGCGAAACATAAGTTAACGGATTAGAAAATTGGTATAGAGAGTTTAGCTTGGTGGGGCTGAGGTTAGGAAATATTCCTGTGCTAGGCTGATTTTTTTAAATCATTTAAGGAAGCGCACGTCCATGTGCACATGCTTGCGAATTTAAATTATTGAGTATCGCCTTCGCGTGGTTGGCGCTGAGCAAATACCCAATCCCACAATCCCGGCTCCAGAAATGCGCGTTGCCATAACAAGTGACCGTGCTCCAAATTGTCGAATTTGGTTACCCAAGCGCAACCGCCCTGGCCGCGAATATGTTCAACTGCGCGATCCGTATCCTGGTGGCTGTTGGTGTAATCAATGGAAGAACTGAAAGCCCACACAGGTACCTTGTTTTGCGCAATGCTGTTGAGGAAGGTCAGAGCCGGTGTATGGCCTGCCATCGGAATAGCCGCTGCGACCAGATCAGGTCGGCGCTGCGCCAACTCCCAAGTGCCGCCACCGCCCATGGACACGCCGGTCACATAAATACGCGCAGGGTCGACCTGGTAGGTTTCGATAATGTTTTCGATCAGCTCGATCAAAGCCGAACCGTATTTTGAAGGCTGTGAATTAACCTGGAAGAAAGGCCCGCCGTTGGACGACCATTCATTGGAATAGAAATTACAGTCAGCCGACTGAACGCAATGTGGCAACACAATATAAGCCGGATATTTCTGGCGATTTTCGGCGGTGAGCAGACCGGCAGTAGAACCGAGCAGGAAGGGCGCACCATCCACCAGAATATTGCCGTCGGCTACCTCGCGTCCGTAGCCGCCGTGCAGCGATACCACCAGCGGGAACAGCTGATTCGGATTCTGTTTAGCTTGTTCCGGCGTATAGAAATGCCACGGCAAATCGATGCGCGAGCCCTTAAATGTATCCATTTTGGTCAGCATGGTTCTGTACACGTCTTTTGGCACTTCCAATTCCGTGTAAGGCGGAGGTGTTACCTGCTGGCGCTCCGGTGGCTGCTGCGGACAGGTCAAACGCGGCACTATTTCACCCAAGCCGGAACTGCTGGACGATGAGCTTGAAGAAGAGCTGCTGGATGACGATGAACTGCTGGAACTGCTGGACGAGCTGGAACTGGATGAGCTGCTGCTCGACGAACTGGAGCTCGCCGTACCCCCACACGCCGTCAGCATCGCCGCCAACAGCACCCCCGATACCAATCTAATACTTTGCTGTGCCTTCATAAGTTTTCCCCTAATAATTGCCCGAAAAAATAAAAACACCTCGCCACACTTTTGTATGAAAAATTGTGCTTGTGGCTTGCCTGTGCGGTTGTCAATGTCAGCGGTTGATTAACCTGTAGTGCATAAGGCGGGCGGAGTTTAGCACGCAGGCGCATTTTCGATGTGGGCAAAAATCGCAAGATAGCGGACACTTTACAATTCTCGTACTGCAGGTTTTGCGGTGAGCAAACACTTTGGCGGATACCAATGGGAGACTGTGTGAAACCGTGACCTAAGATCGATAATGATGCTGTATTCTTGAGCTAATACTTATTTAAATTGCGCAACCAAAAGATAAAATATAAATCCTTAGAAATTTCCTATCTCGCGGACAGAATGGAGTTTTTGGACGAACTCGCCACACTTCATCAAGCTCAGTGGGGGCATTTAAATCCAGAAATGACACTGCTCGGACGAAAGGAATTGATTGCAGGTGCTGCAGGGAAAAAGGCGATACCTTCGGTGTTTATTGCGCTTGTTGAAAATGAATTGGCCGGTTTTGCAGCAATCATTCCACACGATATGGAGGATAGGCCCGACCTTACCCCATGGTTGGCTGCTGTTTATGTCAAGGAGGAGTTTCGTCGCCAAGGGATTGCCAGCAAATTGGTTACTCGCTGTGAGCAGGAAGGCGCAGAATTAAATGTCAGCACTTTATATCTGTATACCAATTCTGCGTCTGGGCTGTATGAAAAATTAGGTTGGAGTCTCTTGGAACAATACGAGCACAAGGGCGCCGTGGTCGATATTATGTGCAAGCGTATTCAGCTGTTTGGCAACGAATAGACGCAATGGCTATGTAGTGCTGCGCTTTTAGCGGTTATATCGAATAGTATCCGTCCTTTAATCGTTAAGAACTCTTGGGCAAGTTTCATTGAGCTAACTTGCTTGATTTGCTGATTAAACCCGACCACAATACTGTATTTCCAAACAGTATCTGGTTGTATGAGCGATTTCCCCGAAGACAGTCCCGAGCTCTGGGTTGAGCCTCCGCTTAAAGCCCTTAAAGGCCGGGGCGCCTTGACGAATCTGCCGGGGCGTTTTGAAGAGCAGATTATTGCCCGGACTGACGACGGTTGGTGGCAGGAGCCGGAAGAGCCGGGGGCGCCAGCGACCTATATCACGCCGGAAACGGCCCGAACGATCCTTACCCGCAATCAATCGCCCGACTTGCCGTTTTCTGTATCGCTGAATCCCTATCGCGGTTGTGAGCACGGCTGCGTCTATTGTTTTGCGCGGCCGACGCACAGCTATCTCGGTTTATCGCCGGGTTTGGATTTTGAAACCCGCATTTACGCCAAGCTTAACGCGCCGGAGCTTTTGCGTCGCGAGCTTGCGCATCCCAACTATCAGGTGGAATCCATAGCGCTCGGGGTGAATACAGATGCGTATCAGCCATGTGAGCGGCATTTGCAATTAACACGCCGGGTTTTGGAGGTGTTGCACGAGTGCCGTCATCCAGTTGGTTTGATTACCAAATCGTCATTGATCGAGCGGGATATGGATATTCTGCAGGATATGGCGCAGCGGCAGCTCACCGGAGTGGCGATTACCTTGACGACACTGGATCATCAGTTGTCGCGAATTCTCGAACCTCGCGCCGCGTCGCCGACGCGCCGTTTGCAAACCATTCGCCGTTTGAGCGAAGCCGGAATACCCGTTTCCGTCAGCGTTGCACCGGTTATTCCGCATATTACCGAGCCGGAATTGGAAGCTGTATTAACTGCCGCAGTAGAGGCGGGAGCTTGCAGTGCGGGTTATACGGTTTTGCGTTTGCCTTGGGAGGTGAATCCGCTGTTTCAGCAGTGGTTGGAAACGCATTTTCCGCTGCGCGCAGAAAAAGTGATGAATTGCATTCGTGATTTGCGCGGCGGCAAAGAAAACGATCCCAACTTCGGATCGCGTATGCGCGGTGAAGGTATTTATGCGGATTTGATTCGCCAGCGTTTCAATAAAACCTTGCGCAAATTAATCAAGCCGGGCCATAACCGTTTTAGTGATCTCGATTACACGCAATTTCGCCGGCCTTTGGTTGTGCCGGAAACGAAGAAAAATTCCGCGCAGATGGATTTGTTTTCGTAGGTCAGAAAAGGACAGCCGCCTTTTCCGACCTGCAAATTAACTACACACAAATCACGTATAGCGCTCCAAACAATTCAAATTTTCGAACGCGGTTTTTAAGCGCGCAACCATGGATTCTTCGCCTTTGCGCAGCCAAACTCTTGGGTCGTAGTATTTTTTATTGGGCTTGTCGTCGCCTTCCGGGTTGCCGATTTGGCTTTGCAGATAGGCTTCGTTTTTCTTGTAATACTCCATAATGCCTTGCCAGGTGGCCCATTGAGTATCTGTGTCTATATTCATTTTCACCACACCGTAACTCACCGCTTCGCGAATTTCCTCTTCGGTGGAGCCTGAGCCGCCGTGGAAAACAAAATTGAGCGTTTTGGCAGGCACACTGAGTTTTTCGCTTAAATATTTTTGTGAATTGTCGAGAATTTTCGGCGTGAGTTTGACGTTGCCCGGTTTATAAACCCCGTGCACATTGCCGAAGGATGCGGCTATGGTAAAACGGTGGCTGATGGCGATCAGTTTTTCGTAAGCGTAAGCCACATCTTGTGGTTGGGTATAAAGCGCCGCGTTGTCTATGCCGGTATTGTCCACGCCGTCTTCTTCACCGCCGGTGCAGCCGAGTTCGATTTCCAGCGTCATATCCATTTTTGCCATGCGCTGCAGATACTGCTGAGAAATATCGACGTTTTCTTCCAGTGTTTCTTCCGATAAATCCAGCATATGAGAGCTGAACAGAGGTTTGCCGGTTGCTGCGAAATGTTGTTCGCTGGCGTCCAGTAAGCCGTCAATCCAGGGCAGTAATTTTTTCGCTGCGTGATCTGTGTGCAAAATTACGGGAATTTCATAGGCGGAGGCGACTTCGTGAATAAAGCGCGCAGCAGCTATAGCACCGCGAACCGCGCTTTGTTCGTTAGGCAGCTTCAAACTTTTGCCGAGAAAAAAGGCCGCTCCGCCATTGGAGATCTGAATAATGATAGGCGATTGGCAGATGCGCGCTGCTTCCAGTGCAGCAATTATGGAGTTGGTGCCGACCACGTTTACCGCAGGATAAGCAAATTGATTATCTTTGGCTGCTTTTAACAGCGTTGTTACATCTTCACCGGTCACGACACCGGGTGAAACCAGATTTTTTAACGAAGTCATGATGGCTACCTATCAATATTGTTAGGAAACGGCGAGCTCAGAAGCCTGCTGACATATTGCAAGAAAATGGCCGGGATCAAGACTTGCTCCGCCAACCAGCAAACCGTCCACGTCTTTTTGCTCCAGTAATTCGCGGGTATTGATTTTATTGACACTGCCGCCGTACAAAATACGCAATCGGTTTGCAATATCGTGTCCAAACATATCCGCCAATTGTGCGCGAATAAATTGATGCACTTCCTGCGCAATTGTGGGAGTCGCTGCCAGTCCTGTGCCTATGGCCCATACGGGTTCGTAAGCGATGCATAGATCTTTGCCATCGAGATTGATATTCGCCAGGCCTTCGCGAATTTGTTTATACAACACGTCTTCCGTTACGTTGGCTTCGCGCTCTTGTTGATTTTCACCGACGCAGAGAACGGGCAGCAAATCGTGAGTTAATACTGTGCGCACTTTGATGTTGCAGCCTTCGTTGGTTTCGCCAAAGATTGCGCGGCGTTCAGAGTGGCCTATCAAACACAGTGAGCAACCGGCCTGTTTCAACATTTGTGCCGAGGTTTCTCCGGTGTAAGCGCCGGATTGGTAGCGGCTGACATTTTGGCTGCCGATATGTAATTCGGAAAATTGTAAAAACGTCATCATATCGCGCATATAAATGTAAGGAGGGCATATGGCGATATCGGCGTTGAAATGTTTACCGATAAAAGAGGCGACGGACACGCAAATCAAATCCAGTCCACCGTTGAGCTTCCAGTTCGCAATCACAATTGGTTTTCGTATTTTCATTATTTTGTCCTGCGTTGCTGGGTTATTTTTGAGTGATTTTTCCCTGGTTCGAAACCAAGCTTGGTTCGCAAAACCGAATTGAATGCAGCATATAAAGTGTAGATAAGAAATGAAAGCGGGCCGCTTACTGTGCCAGAGCCAGCTACTCCAAGGACCTCGTTCAAATGGCGAGCCCAACCATATACCCCCTATAGAACCTGAAGTGCTAGCCTAATAACCAAACAATTCTTCAAAGTAAGACGACCGGTCATATAGAATCCCCACCATCCCCTGAAGTTTCCTCCGGGACGGAAGGGCTGTAGAGAGGCTAAACATGAGCAAACGCGATCAGAAAAAAGAGGAGATCCTCCTCGCTGGCCTGAGCGTGATGAAGCAAAAGGGTTATAACGGCACCAGCGTCAAAGACATTGTGGACGCGGCCGGTGTGCCCAAAGGGTCTTTCTACAACTACTTCGAAAGCAAGGAAGCCTTTGCGTTGGCTGCGGTGGAGTTCACCGCCAACGCGGAATACGAAGCAGCGGAAGCTATTCTGGCCAATCGCCAGTTGCCACCTCTGGTGCGTCTGCGCAGCTATTTCGAAAGCAGCCAGCACGCTTGTTGCAATGAAACCCGGCACGGGTGTTTCCTCGGCAATATGTGTCAGGAGATGGCAGATACATCGGAGGCGATTGGAGAGCTGTTACACCGCAAGCTCAAGCAACTGACGGGGCTTATGGCGGAGGTGATCAGGGAGGCCGAAGAGCAGGGGGCTATTACGCGGCCGCTCGATCCGTACCAAACAGCCGAGTTTCTCTTCAACGCCTGGGAAGGCGCCATCATGCGTTCAAAGGCATCCAAGAGTAAGGAGCCAATGCACGCATTCCTGAATATGTTGACGGTCATTCTCTAACCGCCAACGGTCGCACCGAAGCCAAGTAAACCGGAAAACTCTCTGTTCCGGTTTGTTTGGCCTGATTAAAAACCGACCGGTCTGTTTTGTTAAAAGACGACCGGTCACCTTGAAGAGGTGGATATGAAACAGATACGGAATGTCCGGATGGCGTTTCTATTCTGGATCCTTGCAGTACCTGTGTTGGCCGGAGCAGAAAGCGAAGGTTTCAGTGTGTTTTCGGATACAGTCTGGGACGACGTGGGTGCTGCAGATCGTTGGGCGGCAAGTTTTGATAACGATTTTCTTGTTTCCGGCGGGCGTGACCAGGATTACACCTACGGATTTAGTGTGATTCGCACCAGCAGCAAGCTGGATGACCATATTGCGACCAAACCAATCGGTTTTATCGACGGACTTTTTAAGCTCGATCAGCCGTCGCGCCACGGCATAGAAGTCGGCTTGTACGGGTTTACTCCGGAAGATATTGAGCGCAAGGACGCCAATCCGGACGACCGGCCTTACGCCAGCCTGGTCTATGCCTCCACCCGGGCAGAACGGGTGTATCCGCTGGAAGGTAAGGTGATTAGCTCGCAGCTGACCGTCGGAGTACTCGGGATCGATGTTGTCGGCGACTTGCAAAAAGGGCTGCACGACATGGTTGAGGGGAAAGTGCCGCAAGGCTGGCGCCACCAGATTTCTGATGGTGGCGAACCGACTTTGCGCTACAGCCTCGCACGCCAGAAATTATTACGCGAGCCCACCGGGACTTTTGAGCTCAAGCATACCCACAGCGTTTCCGTCGGCTATATCACCGAGGCCAGTTGGGGAATGAATTTCCGTGCGGGCAAATTAAATTCGCTGTGGCACAACTTTCACCCCGAGCAGGCGAGCTATGCCGAAACCTCGGCACAGTTGAATAGCCGCACGGCGGAGCGATTTTTCTGGGCCGGTTTTGCCATTAAAGCGCGCGCCTATAACGCATTTTTGCAAGGGCAGTGGCGCGACTCCGATGTGGAATACAGCAGTGGCGATTTGCGCCATTTAATTCTCGAGGTCTGGGCCGGTTATACCCACGGTTTTGCCAACGGAATTTTCGTCAGCTACGGCCTGCGCGGCCACAGCTCGGAAATTCGCCTCGGGCAGGGCGACCGCAATGTCATTTGGGGCGGCGTCATGATCGGGCGCAATCTCGAATAAATGAGAAATATTTTTGTACACCTCACCGCATTTTTGTACACAGGTGATGTTGATAACGCCGAAAAAATCGGCATTTTTAGGAGAAACTTATGTCCTTGTTAAATCAAGTCACACAAAACAATTTCGATAATCAAGTGCTCACCAATGAAAAACCTGTATTAGTGGATTTTTATACGGACTGGTGCGGACCTTGCCGCACCCAAACGCCAATTCTGGAGGCGGTTGCCAGCGAATACGCGGGCAAAGTGGATATCGTAAAACTCAATGTCGATCAGGACGCAGCGCTGTCCGCCCAGTACAATGTGCGCAGTATTCCCACCCTGATACTGTTCAAAGGCGGTAAACCCGTGAATGTGCAGGTGGGCGTCAGTTCCGCACGCCAACTCAAAACCATTCTGGATAATGTGGTATAGATAGCGCGTGGTAATGGCAAAATTTAATCTCGCTTGCGTGTAAAAACGTAAGCGAGACGAATCCTCAAAAAATAGCGATACATTAAAAAATAAAAACAGGAGACATTATGAAAGCGATCGGTTATCAGAAATGCAATCCCATTGATCATCCGGAAGCTTTGGTTGATATTTCATTGCCCGAGCCGGTTGCCCAGGGACACGATATATTGGTGGAAGTCAAAGCTGTGTCGGTCAACCCGGTGGATACCAAAGTCAGACGAGGCGTGGCACCACCGGAAGGTGAATGGAAGGTGTTGGGTTGGGACGCTACGGGAATTGTGCGCGCTGTAGGCGCGGACGTTACCTTGTTTAAACCCGGCGATCGCGTTTGGTATGCCGGTTCCATTGCGCGCGCGGGCACTAATTCGGAATTACATTTGGTGGACGAACGAATTGCCGCAAAAATGCCGGCGTCACTGGATTTTGCCGCCGCTGCCGCATTGCCATTGACCAGTCTCACTGCGTGGGAAATGTTATTCGACCGTTTGGAAATTGCGCGCAAAGGTGAAGATTCGAAAAGACGCGGTCAATCGATTTTGATTATAGGCGCTGCCGGTGGCGTGGGTTCGGTTATGACGCAATTGGCGCGGCAGCTGACGGATCTCACTATTATCGGCACCGCATCACGTCCGGAAACACAGGAGTGGGTAAAAGAAATGGGCGCTCATCATGTTATCGATCATAAAGCGTCGTTTGCTGAGCAATTTAAGAAGCTCGATATTCAGCCGGATTATGTCGCCAGTCTGACGCACACGGATCAGCATATAGAAAGTATTGTTGAAGTAATCAAGCCGCAGGGAAAACTTAGCTTAATTGACGATCCACAATCCTTCGATATCAAATTGCTCAAACGCAAAAGTCTTTCCCTGCATTGGGAATTGATGTTTACCCGCCCTTTGTTTACCACTGAAGATATTCTCGAACAGCACCATATTCTTACCCGCGTGGCGGAAATGGTGGATGCCAAAACATTGCGCACCACTGTGACCGAGCATTACGGTGTGATTAACGCGCAAAACTTAAAACGCGCCCATGCGTTGATTGAATCGGGCAAGGCGCGCGGAAAAATTGTTTTGGAAGGCTTTTAATGTACTTGGCCCGCCTATGGCGGGCTTTTTGTTTGTGTCTTAAATTCGACTTCAAATCCCACCTGTGCGTTTGTTCGCTGTCCTGAGTGCCGGTTTGGCTCACAATGAGTGTGTCATAACCATTAAAAACTAAGGCACTTTCTATGCGGCCCAATTTCGTTTCTTACGCAGCGCGCTTGGTGTTGGCGGCGAGTTTATTGACCAGTTTTTCAGCATTGATTGGCTGTGGTGGCGGCTCATCATCCAGCAGTGCTTCTTCGTCCAGTAGTTCTTCATCGTCCAGCAGCTCATCCTCTAGTTCATCTTCCAGTAGTAGCAGTTCAAGCTCGTCGAGCTCCAGTTCAGGCAATGGCTCTGTGACGATTGCGCCGAACGACCCACTGATTCGCTATACCGGTCGCGTGCAGGTGGATTCTTCTGCCGCGCTTTACGATTGGGCGGATACGCGCATCGAATTTGTAGTGCAAGCGCCACAACTTGAGTTGTTATTCAACGATGGCAAAAACGACTACAACGTTTTTGTCGATGGCCAATTATCCAAAATTATTTCCACTACCAATGGCACAACCGCTTATCCCATTACCCTGGGTGCAGGCGAACACCGGGTATTGGTAACCAAACGCACAAGTCCCAATTTTGGTTCTGGACGATTTTTAGGTGTACGTCTTCCTCAAGGTGGGCAATTAAAAGAATTGGGACCGCGTCCAAGTCGCAAAATCGAATTTATCGGCGACTCCTACACCGTGGGTTATGGCAACGAGGGGCCGGCATTGGATTGCCGCGGAGTATACCGACCTTACGAAAACAGCTATTTATCCTTTGCGACTATTGCGGCGCGCGCACTCTCGGCAGAAAGCCACTCCATCGCGATTTCCGGTTTTGGTGCTGTGCGCAATTACGGCGATTCCAATACCACCAGCGCAACACCTATGCCGTTTTATTACGGCAGAACTGTGATGGAGCGATCCGATTTGAACTGGAATTTTCAGTCATGGAAGCCGGATTTGGTGGTCATTAAATTGGGCACCAATGATCACAGCACAGAGCCGCAGCCATCGGCTGATGTATTTATTCGCGGAATTCACGGCCTGATTACCCAGGTCAATAATGCCTACGGCTATCTGCCGATTATTTTGCTGGCCGACAGTTCTCTGCCGCAGTTGGTTTCGCGCATGCAAACCGCCATGCAACAGCAACGCAATATGGGCAATGATCAGGTGCACTTCGTCCAAGTCACTCATCCGCCACAATCACAACTAGGTTGCGACTGGCACCCGCTGGTGGTCGGACATCAATCCATGGCGACGGAGTTGGTGAGTTCGATTAAGCAGATATTGAATTGGTAGATCGATTGGAGCCGCCACTTCTGCACTAATTTGCAAGTGCAGAAGTGGCGGCTCAAAATTGGAAAATTAGAGAAATTAATAAAGACTCCAACCCAGCCGGATGGGGGAGAGGCTAACGCTGGCGGGAAAACAGATGCGGATTTTTATTAATAAAAGTCTCTATCCATTTCTCCAAAAAAGATGTGCTGCCGACGACTTTTAGATGATAGTAACCATATAAACTGATCACTAAGGCGCCGAGCGTATCCACAATCAGATCGACCATGGTGTCCAACAAGCCCGATGGGTCGTCCAGCATAGGTTTTTGCATATTGGTGCCAAAGAAGGTATCCATGCTGAATTCGAAAATTTCCCACAAGGCGCCGAGACCCACCGCAAATAAAAACGCAAAAAAAGCTACAAACCCTGGTTTTAGGTGCATGCCGATTTTTTCAATTTCGTTGAGCACATGCACCAGCAAAAAGCCGGCGATTCCCAGCAGCAATCCAGACGTCGTGTGCAGTGCAATATCCCACCACCAGAAGCGCGTGTAATAACCGCGCACTTCACCGAGAAACAAGGAAGCAAAAACAAACGCAATGCCCATTAACTGCAATTGCGGCGGAATATGGACACGAAACTGGCGTTCCACAAAATACGGAATAAAGGTTATGCCAATAATCCCGGTGGCTGTAAACGCGGGCAGCCAATTCTGTTGCCAAAGTGCGGCGAGCAATTCCAGGAATAAAATGCCTTGCAGGACGTAACACAAACGGCGGTGTATGGAGAAATTTTTCACGGAATAAACGGCAAATTCACAACCAGGGACTCGGTATCATAACGCAATGCCATGGGGGAGGATATGCAGAGGGATTTTTCCGGTAGGGAAATAATCTGTGCGGCTAGCGCACAGATTATTGGCAGACATTATTTTGTGTTTCGCTTTAAGTTCACCAACAGTGCGCTGGTTAATAGCAAAAATAACCAATCCAAGCTGCCGCCGGAGCTGCCGGGAGATTCTGAACTGGAGCCGGAACTTGAGGCGCTGGAGCTTGAGCTCGACGAGCTGGAACTTGAACTCGAATTCGAACTGGAGCTGGAAGAACTGGAGCTTGAGCTGTTCCAAGTCGAGGGATTTGCCGGGATTAGCAGTGTAAAAGCCTGCTGCCCTGGTACGATAAGAATGGGTTCTTCGTTCTCAGTTGTATATCCTCTGATTAGGTGAATTCGCACCTCTTCATCCGGTTCGTCCACATCTCTCAAAAAGTCATTTACCACGGGAACTTCCAATTCAAGCACATCGCCCGCTGAAACAGGATTGAATCTCCGGGTAAAGATTCGTTGCTCGATTCCGACGTCCTCCATAAGCGCTGTTGGTGAAATGAGTTCCACCTGAAATATCAGAGTGATCGGCACATCCGGGTTGGCAGGAGAAAAAACAAGGGGAATTTTTGCGGTGGTTCCTTCTCTGGCCTGCACAAACGTCAGTCCAAAGCCAACGTCATAACGTGCGCCGACTTCGATAGTCACTGGCTCGCTCGCATTGCCCGCGCGGTCGATAGCGACCAATCGCACGGTATAGTCGCCAAGAGGCAGGGAAGTGGGTTGCGAGGCAGGTTGCTCCACTATTTGACCCGCATAGTAAATTTTATAAGTCACATTGCCGTCGGCATCGACCAAATCGCCATCGTCAATGGTGATCATGCCAGCCGCTGCCAGTGTGCTGAATAATTTGTCGGGGGCGGTTTCCACGCGAGCAGGCGCCAGCAGAATTTGTGGCGGTTGTTGATCATCAACAAAATCATCCAGAACCAGTCCGGACGCCGCCTGACATTCCGCATCACAATCAGGATTCCAGCGATCCGGTTTGCCGTCGCCATCGATATCAATTGCCGCTGCAGGATTATTGGGGAATGCATCCAGATAGAGTCCACCGTCGACGCGGCACAGTAAATCGCAGGCCGGATCTATAGTGTCAAGGTAACCATCGCCATCGGAATCGAGAGACGCCATTGGATGGAAAGGAAAGGCGTCTTCCGAATTGATGACACCATCGCCGTCGGCGTCGTCATCGTCTTCATCCAAAAGACCATCGCCATCGCTGTCGCGAAAAATACGGCCGTTTAATACCAATCCAGGCAATTGATATCCGTGGCCAAAATCCCAGAAGGGCGTGCCGTCGGTATCTGTTTCTTCTCCCCAATTTCTATAGAGATTCACAGGGCACGCCGGGTCGCCGACAAAACGGGGGCACATCAGTTCTGCGAGTGTGTTGCCGCCAGTAGAAGGCCCTCCCGGACTCGGAACGAAATGACTATTGATCAAGACCGAACCATCATTTGTGAGCGGAATCGGAGCAAACGTATTCCGGATGTAGCCTAAACTCAGTCCGCCGATAATCCCGCCAACCGGTTCACGCCCCTCCCAGTTTAAGAAACGCGGTCTTACGGTGGAAAACAGATTGCTTGAGTCATGACCGAAAAAATAACCTGCAATGCCGCCAGCTCCGTAGAAACGTCCCTCAAGCTGGCCAGTGCTGAAAACTGCCTCCAATATTGTATTTTCTGCACGGGCCACCACCATCCCCGCCAAAGGGCCACGCACAAGGGACAGCTTGCCTGTAATTCCGGTGCGACGAATGGTGGCTCCGTTTGCGAAACCAAATAAACCTGCATAATCTCCGTCAGGGCGATTCACATACAGGTTGCGAATGACATAACCATTGCCCTCAAAAAAACCGCGGAAGTTGATCGGCTCCCAGCCTAAGCCGTTATTCCAGTAGGTATCGGCTGCGTCTATGACCCCATCCTGGTTGGTATCAAAATCCAGATCCGCCGTCAGCTCGACGCCGCGGCAACCGTCAGCCGGACAGCCCGCATTGCTGCCGTAGAGCGTCTTGCCCGTAGAGTCGTTGCGCAGCTCGTTGAGGTCGGCCAGGTCATTGATTTCGATCAGACCGTTATCGTCGATGTCGTAATCCTCACGCCCTCCAGCTGACCAGGCGGGGAAAGCGGCTGTGGTTAAAGCCAATAGGAGAGATAGATGCTTGAGCATAGCGTCCCTTTTCTGCGTTATTGGAATCCCGCCAATCTAACCCGTCGGTACAGACGAGGCATTGATCCAATTGGCAATTCATCCCAAAAAAACTCGCATGGCGCGGGGATATTTCGTAAAAGGATAAGTGTTGTTATTGATTAGAGCGATAAGTTTGGGTTTATTCGAGGTGATATCCAGATGCTGGCCTGGCTGCTCGTTTTCGGTTGAGAGCTGATGATGCTTGTGTGTGCTGCAAATAAACAGCTAATCTCGCTCTTTGAGGGGACTAGGAGAATGGAAATAAGGAAATGTGTCACCATGGGGGTTATCAATGAGGAACAATTGGATTTGGGATATTAATGGCAGGAAATAATCTATGAACTCAGATTTGGCGAAAGTGTACATATGGGCTACATCAGACACCAACCCCGGTCATGTTTCATTGGAATTAGATGGTGCATATATCAGCTATTGGCCGATTGGCGAAGACTCTGAATTAAAAAATCAGGTTGTAAATCCTCCTGGCAAAGGAAACCTGAAAGATTTTAAGTATGGGGTTAGTCATAGTGTCACTTTTTCATCCAGCTACAAGGTAGATCGTCGACTGGAGCGCAAAGAGGCGGATTATATATTGACCCTCCAAGGACTATATGTTCAGCAGATGCGAGCGCAGTGGGAAGATTTTAAGAAAAATCCTAAACGCTACAACATGAAAAGTCATAATTGCTCCACAGTAGTTGCTTCCTTTTTGGAGGTTGGATCTGGTATTCCGTATGGGAAGACGCCTTGTATAAAAATAAATAGTTATGTAGATGATCCGATGCGCAGATTTTTCTATAAATTGCGGTTCCTCGGGCATTCCATAAATATGTGGACCCCAAATGATGTGCATTTATATGTGCTACAGATCAAATCGTCCAAGGGGTTTTCATGAAAAGTAAACTGGTGTATTCCAACCTCTATGATTTTAGGCTTTGGGGGTTGGATAAATTGCATCCCTTTGATGCAAAAAAATTCAGTCGGGCGTGGGCTAGTCTGCAAGCTGCAATTCCCAATTTGAATGATTATGTGTTGACACCAGAAGCGCCTGTGACGGATGAGACCTTGAGGTTGGCCCACACGGCTGGTTATTTGGAAACATTGAAGACTTCGTCCGCAATTGCGAATGTGATTGAGGTGAAAGTGGCTAGGCTGCTACCTAGCAAAATACTCATCAGCAATCTTCTAGATCCCATTCGGCTTGCTACGCAAGGGACATTGCTTGCAGCGGAATATGCGGTAAAAAACCAAGCCTTAGTGATGAATTTGGGTGGCGGATTTCACCATGCATTTGCGGATCATGGAGAGGGGTTTTGCTTTTTTGCCGATGCCGCGCTCGCTATAAAAAAACTTCGTCATGATTTGTCGCTTACTTCCAGTGACTTGGTGGCTATGATCGATCTGGATGCCCACAGGGGTAATGGATTCGAATCATTCTTTGCTGGGGATGAGCATGTGGCAATTTTTGATATGTACAACTTCCAGGTTTATCCAGGGATGCATCAGGGAGATGTGGATGATTTCCCGTTTATGGTTCCATTGCGAAGTGGTATTTCGGGAAAAGACTATCTGGCGGCATTATCTGATGAGCTGCCGCGGTTTTTAAAATCTTTGAATAAACCAAAATTGGTATTTTATAACGCCGGCACCGATGTCCTAAAAGGTGACCCATTAGGCAGGTTGAACGTAGAATATACAGATGTGGTTGAGCGCGACAACTATGTTTTGCGACTTCTGCGGGAATTGAATGTGCCTGTTGTAGTGTTAACCAGCGGCGGTTATACGTCTGAGTCCTATAAGTTGATTGCAGAGTGTGCGCGCAGTCTTTTAGCTTGTGCGCAGAAAGGTTAGATAAATCGCACTTCTTATTATTCCACGCGGTGAATAACAATAGGTTAATGAGCAAAAATCTATGAAAGCAAATTATTTTCTTTTGGCAGCGTCGCTGAATGGTTTTTTGGCGGTGGCGCTGGGGGCGTTTGGAGCTCACGGGTTGAAGGCTAGGTTGTCGGAGCATTATTTGAGTGTCTGGCAAACGGCGGTGCAGTATCAGTTTTATCATGCGCTCGCCTTAGGTTTGATCGCGTTATTTTTGCAGCGGGCGGTGGCTAATTCTTGGTTGAATGCGTCCGGTTATTTGATGCTGGTTGGCATTGTGTTTTTTTCCGGTAGTTTGTACTGGCTGGCGCTGGGTGGACCGCGTTGGTTGGGGCCTGTTACACCCATTGGTGGAGTTTGTTTCTTGATAGGCTGGATTCTTTTAGCGATCGGTGCGTTGCGGCAATAAGGTTATGAAGCCAATCAATATTCTGCAGTCATTGCCGCAAAATCTCGAAGCGGAAGTATTTGAAGATATTATCCGCTCTGACAGTGTCAGAATCGAACGCATTATTTCCAAAGGCCACACGTCGCCGGAATGTGGGTGGTACGACCAGGAGGAACACGAGTGGGTGCTGGTATTGGAAGGTAAAGCATCCCTCGAATTTGAAGGTGGGAAAATCTGCGATTTAGGTCCTGGCGATTACCTCAATATTCCCGCGCACACCAAACACAAGGTGATCTGGACGGATCCGGATAGGCCGACGGTTTGGTTGGCCGTGTTTTATCTTTAGAAACGGTCTGAAAATACCTCTTAAATTCGCTGTAGCGGTGATCTGATTGTTGTTGCTGAAAATTTCCCTTGTGTCGATTGTGGTCGGTTTGATTGCCATCAGTGGCCGTTTTTGGGGAGCGCAGGTTGCGGGTTTATTGTCGGGATTGCCGGTGATCGGCGGGCCGATTTTATGGTTTATCTATCAAGAGCAGGGTGTGGAATTTGCGCGCAGCACGGCGGCAGCCACTATCGGCGGTTTGGCCGCGCTCTCATCATTTTGTTTTGCCTATTCCTGGATTTGCCGGCGATGCGGCTGGATGCTGGCCTATGGGTTATGCTGCGTGATATTTCTGTTGATTGCTTTTTTTACCCGCTTTTTGGAAATATCCCTTGATCTCAATCTGCATCAAATAACCTGGCTGACATTAGCAGTAGTATTAATCCAATTGATGCTATTTCCTGTTTTGAGTAAACAATCCTTATCGGCCCCGGCAGATACCGCAGAAATTATTTTTCGGATGGCTTTTGCGTTTTTATTGGTGCTTGGCATAACGAAATTTGCCGAAATTCTCGGACCTGTCTACAGCGGAATTTTGACGGTATTTCCCATTGCCGGCTCGGCAATCGCCGTTTTTTCACACCGCAACCACTCAGCTGCGCATGCAGCGCAGTCGTTAAAATCCATGATGTTTGGCTTGCTCAGTATGCTGGCCTTTTTTTATGTGCTTGCTTTCAGCAATGCAAGTTTTACGGTCTCATTATCCATCGCTATTGGCGCTGCACTGCTTGTGCAGGCTCTCGTTATGTTGATTCGTCGCGTTTCGCTGAATAATTTTTGCCAATCGAAGTCTGCTAATCCTTGAAACCAATACTAAAATTCTTGTGTCCATAACATGCGGACACTGGTTGTACAGCCTCGTGTTATTCTGCGCAATCCTATTCCGCTTATGCTCAGAAGCGTTTCGCTGTGTATTAGCAAGCGCCCTTCAACCGCCGGTGAACCTCAATGCCAAATAAAATCGAAATCACTGCCGAGGCACATTATCGCCCGGGCGCCAAAGTTCGTTTAAACGTTGACAGAAGCAACGTGAAAGCCATGTTTCTGGATAGCGGAACGCGATCGAGCCTTACGGTAATGGAAAATACCGGCGGCAATTATCAGGAGTTGGACTCCATATTCTATTCCCTGGCTGATGAGCATATTCCTTTGGAAGACGGTAAAGCACTTGTGCAAATTGCCTGGGCCAAGCAGGGTTGCCGGGTGTTATTGCTGATCAATCATCAACCCTTGGCGGTATTCGATTTTAAATCCCGCACTGGTTATTCTCGGTTGGAAGCCAAATGGGCTCAGCATCCCCAGCAGTGGCGGGATGACGTTTTGGAAGCCTTTTGATACGTCAGGATTTGACATCCGCCGCCTGCTCGCCCAATATCCGCCCCGCTTCAGGTCCCTGAGCGGCTTTTGCTGTTCAGGGTGAAATGGGAAGTTTGGTGCAAAACCAACGCTGCCCCCGCAACGGTAAATAGTCAGCCTCAAGAGGCCCTACAAGCCCGACACCAGCCTGCTGCACGTTCGTCAATGGAGCGGAGGGCTACCATTCCGGGCTGATTGTCTGACGTCTGCGTACCTGTCCTTTCATCCCCGAGATGCCTCCCTCAATGGCTTATCAGTAACAGCTTTTGAGGATATGCAATGAAATACCTTTCTCTGCCGCCTTTTTTCGGAGGTGCATTATTTTTGGCCGCTGCGCCACATTTGGCCGCGCAACCGAAATTGGAAGAAGTTGTGGTGATCGCTTCGCGCGTGGAAACACCGTTGCGCGAAGTCGGTGCGAGTGTTGCCGTCGTTGATCTGCAGGAAATTGAATTGCGCGGTTATCCGACAGTCGCGCAATTATTGCGTTCGCAAGCGGGAATTTCCGTCAGCAATTCCGGCGGCGCAGGAAAACAAACGGCGCTGCGGATTCGCGGCGAAGAAGGTTTCCGCACGCTGGTATTAATTGACGGCGTGGAAGTATCAGACCCAACCGCGCCGCAAGTGGGGCCTTTGGTGGAAAATCTCACCGCCGGCAGCGAAATTGAACGCATCGAAGTTCTGCGCGGACCGCAAGGCTTTATTTACGGCGCGGATGCGGGCGGTGTGATCCAGGTCGTGACGCGCCGAGCGCAGGAAGGTTTGCAAGGGCAGATCAGCGTTGAAGGCGGCCGCTACGGATCGCAAAAAACCAATGCGTTTATCGCTGGCGGCAATGCAAAATTTGATGCGTTTTTATCGGCATCCGATTGGAATACCGACGGTTTTAACTCCGCCGTAGAAGACACCACTTTCGATAAAGACGGTTATTCCAATACTACCTTGCACGGAAAATTCGGTTGGACTCCCGTGCAGGATATGCGTGTGCAATTGGTGGTGCGCGATATAGATGCAGAAAACCAACACGATATCTGTTACGACGCACAATTCCAAAGAATTCACGACTGCACCAGCGAGCTGCAGCAAACCACGGCGAAATTGTCCCTGGATCACACGGTAGGCAATATTGCCCATCATCTGGCTTTCGCCCACACGTCGGTCGCGCGCGATAATTTCAGCCGCGATATTTTGTCCTACGGCACTAAAGGTGCGTTGAAAAAAGTGGAATATGTAGGACAGGTCAAAGCAAGTGATGCTATATCGATCGTATTCGGCGGTGATACCGAAATGGAGCGGATTGATGTGGTGGATGGTGATGACTTGAGTCGCTATCAACTCGGCTTATTCGGTGAATTTCAATTCGGTTTTGCTGAACGCATTTTCTTCACCGGCGGTTTGCGCTATGACGAAAACGAGGATTTTGGTGAGCATCTCAGCGCGCGTGTGACTTCAGCTTATATTCTGCCGACCGATAGCGAAGGTTCGTTGAAATTGCGCGCCAGTGCCGGCAATGGTTTCCGCGCGCCGAGTCTTTATGAAGTGACGCTCAACCGCGACGCTCCCGTGGACATGGAGGAGTTGCAAGAGGAATCCAGCAGCGGCTACGACCTGGGTATAGAGTACTACCGCAATAACGGTTTAAGCGTACAGTTGACCTGGTTTGAACAGAGTATCGAAGATGAAATTATCTACGATATGCAAAATTGGACCGGTTATTTACAAGCGCAGGGCCGCAGTCATTCCAAAGGTGCTGAGGTGCAACTGTCGGTGCCGTTTGCTAATTGGGCACAACTCGACGCGGTATTTACCCGCAATTTAACGCAAACCGCCGACGATCTGCCGCGTGTGCGTCGTCCGGGGAAAATGGGCAATATCGCGCTCTATTTGTATCCTGTAAGCGATTTGGTATTGCTTGTCAGCAACCGCTGGGAAAGCGACGCCGTGGAAGACACCAGCGGAACGCCGCTGGAGCGTTTTCAAGTCCTGGATTTAAGCGCGACTTATCAACTGCGGGAAAATTGGGAAATTTTTGCCCGTGTGGAAAATGCTTTGGATGAGCAATATCAAGAAGTGCTGGGCTATAACACCTCGCGCCGCGCAGGCTATGTGGGCACCCGTTTTTCCTTTTAATCTGGAAATTTTATGACCGACAAAAACCAAAAACATAAAACCGCCATGGAAAAACAAAAAGCCAAGGTGGATGCGCGCATTGCGCAAGCGAGTGACGAGCGCGGCGTTGCGGTGTTGCTCACAGGCAATGGCAAGGGCAAATCCAGCTCGGCGTTCGGCATGGTTTTGCGCGCGCTCGGTTATGGGCAAAAAGTCGGTGTGGTGCAATTTATCAAGGGGCAGCAATTGTCGGGCGAGGAAATTTTTATCCGCGACCATCTGCCTCAGGTGGCGTTTTATCAAATGGGAACGGGTTTTACCTGGGACACGCAGGATCGCACGGCGGATATAGCCGCAGCGGAAAAAACCTGGGCTTATGCGGAATATCTGCTGCGCGATCCGTCGTTCAATCTGGTGGTGCTCGACGAACTCACTTATATGCTCGCCTATGAGTATCTTGATGAAGCCAGAGTGATTCGGGCCATCACGCAGCGTCCTTATGAGCAAAGTGTGGTGGTCACTGGCCGGGGTGGCGGCGCTGCTCTGCGCGATATTATGGATACAGTGTCGGAAGTCAAAGATATCAAACACGCCTTTAATTCCGGCATTAAAGCGCGCAAAGGAGTGGATTATTGATGCGCCGACCTTTTCATGATTTATCCCGATCGTGGCCTTATGTGCTGGGCGCGTCGCTGATTTTTTTATTGGCGGTGATGGGTATTTCTCTCGGTTTTGGCGCGGTGAAATTCAGTGCGCAGGATTTATGGGCGTGGGTTTCCGGTTCCACTGATGCGCAAACACAATTGATCCTCAACCGCCTGCGCCTGCCGCGCACATTATTGGCGGCGCTGGTCGGTGCGCTTTTGGCGATTTGCGGCACCGCCACCCAAGGGTTGTTTCGCAATTCCCTGGCGGATCCGTCGTTGATTGGCGTCAGCGCGGGCGCGGCGGCGGGGGCGGGCGGCGTTATCGTATTTCTCAACCACGTGCAGTGGAATTTATGGGGACTTTCGCTGGTATCGCTCGGCGCATTTGCCGGCGGTTTGCTGGTGGTGTGGTTTGTTTATCGTTTGGCGAGCGGCGTTACCGGCACATCCGTCACCACTATGTTGTTGGCGGGAATCGCCTTTACTTTTCTCGCCGGTGCATTGACCGGTTTGCTGGAATTTATCGCCGACAACGACATGCTGCGGCGAATCAGTTTATGGCGCATGGGCGGACTGGAAGGCGCAGAGGCAACGCGCATTGCTTTAATGGCGGTAATTACGGCCATTATTTTGTCGATTTTGCTGCGCCAGCGGCGCGCACTCAATGCGTTGCTGCTCGGTGAATCCGAAGCGCGTTATTTGGGGATCGACGTACAGAAATTACAGCGCACGGTCATTATTTGTGTCGCCTTGGGCATGGGCGTATGTGTCGCCGTTGCGGGCACTATTTCGTTTATCGGACTGGTGGTGCCGCATATGGTGCGCATGCTGACCGGGCCGGATCACCGCTATGTGCTGCCGCTCAGCGCGGTCACGGGCGCAATCCTGCTGGTGGTGGCCGATGCCTTTGCGCGCACGGTGATGGCCCCGACGGAATTGCCAGTGGGATTGGTGACCGCATTTATCGGCGCGCCCGTGTTTATCTCCCTGCTGCGCCAGCGCGGTTATGCCGGCATAGGAGCCTGAGTGATGGCGATTCTTGAGGTACGCAATCTCGATGTAGCGGTGGCAGGCGCAAAGCTGCTGCACCAGGTGAGCTTTTCACTGGCGGCCGGGGAGGTGGCAGCGGTGATAGGTCCTAATGGCGCGGGCAAGACAACGCTCCTGCGCGCCGTGGCGGGCGATATACCGGCGAGCAGTGGTGACCTGATGGTCTGTGGCCGAACTCATCAACAATGGCCGCTGTTGGACAAGGCGCGCCAGCTGGCGGTATTGCCGCAGACCAGCATCCTCAACTTCCCCTTTACCGTGGCCGAGGTGGTGGCCCTGGGGCGCAATCCTCACGGCACCGGCCGTGCGGCGGACGAGCAAATTGTTGCTGAAGCCCTGGCGGCGCTGGATATTGCCCATCTGCGCGACCGTCTCTATCCGCAGCTCTCCGGTGGGGAAAAACAGCGCACACAACTGGCCCGCGTGATGGCGCAGATCTGGCGGGCGGAGGACGCGCGAGAGCGCCTGCTGATTCTCGACGAGCCAACGGCGTCCCTCGACCTCGGCCACCAGCAACAACTGATGCAGCGCATTCGGCAAATGGCCGCATCCGGAATCGCGGTGTTGATGGTGCTGCACGATTTAAATCTGGCCCTCGGCTTTGCCGATCGCTTGCTGGCATTGCATCAAGGTAAGTTGGTGGCCAATGGTCCTTGTGCAGCCGTGCTCACCTCAGAGCTTTTACACCAGCTTTACGGCGCTTATGCGGCAGTGGTGAGGCATCCTCTCGATGGGCGGTCGGTGGTGATTTTGTGACTTTGCGCGACAGTCCGCGCCTTTTCCGGTCGTCCCCTTCGCTGGCCTCTGCCCGTATATGAATGTTTGACGTACCCTATGCACCCCTTTCGTCGGTGGCGGTTAACATCATGATTCCAGAGACCAAATCGCATTACACAGGCACCCCTGGATGGGCCAGAAGGACGGTCGTCTTTAACTGGCAGGCGTTGATGACGGCATTTTCCCTGCTGACCCGGCTCGGGCGCTGGCCATCGCAGCCGCCCGCGCCGGAGGTGCAAAGCCGCGCAGCCCTGTTTTATCCCTTGATCGGCGCCGTGATCGGTGGCTTGCTGGTGGTGCTGTATGTGGTGATGCCTGACAAAATCGGCGTCACTGTGCTGGCGACTATGTTGGTCGGCCTCTGGGTCTGGTTGACCGGCGCCATGCACTTGGCCGATCTGGCCAAATCGGCAGATGCCTTAAGCACTGGTGACTCGTCCTCCATCGCCGATATTTTGCGCGACCCCCGCCTCAGTGCCTGGGGGGTCACAGCATTGGTGATGGTCCTGCTGCTCAAGCTGGCGCTTTTGCGTACGATTCTGGAAATTGGTGCATCCTACTGGGCGCTGCTGGCGGCGCCGATTGGCGCGCGTCTGCTGGTGTTGATTTACATCATGATCACGCCGCGCGCCTCTATCGATACTGATTCCAATGATCTCGAATTGCGCCCCTATCAGCCCATAGTGATAGGTCTGGCATTGATCGCGCTGGTAGCCTCCGTGTGGGTGATGGGCCGCCTCGCCGGCACCGCGTTGGTGGTCAGCTTGGCCCTTTGGGTGGTGCACTGGCAGCACCGCTGGTCGCGTGCCGTCGGGGGTTATACCAATAGCAGCCTGGGCGCGTTGATCGAAGTAGCGGAAGTAGTAATTTTGTTCCTGGTGGTTTTAACGTGGTGATGGTCATTGTCAGGACTATTGCAGCTGCGCTTTTGCTGGCGCTCGCCGTAATAAGTCAAGCGGAAGTTTCCGTTACGGATTACCTCGGCCGCCAGGTCACTCTGGCAAAACCCGCCCAACGTGTCATAGCCCTCGCGCCTCATATTGTCGAAAACCTGTATTCCGCAGGCGCAGGGGAGACCCTTGTCGGCGCGGTGGAGTATTGCGATTATCCGCCCAAGGCCAAAAAAATTCCGCGCGTCGGTGCTATCAGTGCTTATAGCCTGGAAGCCATAGTCGCCGCCAAACCGGATTTAATCGTGTTGTGGCATTCCGGTTTGGGTGCGCGCTCCCTGGCGAAGTTTCTCGAATTAGGGTTGACCGTCTACGCCGACGATCCCAAAACTCTCGACGATATTCCACGCTCCATTCGCGACTTCGGCGTTCTCACCGGTCGCCACGAGCACGCCGAATCCGTCGCTGCCGAGTTCGAGCGCCGCCAGCAACAGTTGCGCACTACCTACGGCGGGCAGACGACCTTGAGTGTGCTGTATCAGGTTTGGCATCAGCCGCTGCAAACGGTCAATGGCGACCATGTGATCAGCGATTTGATTCGCCTGTGCGGAGGTGTCAACGCGTTTGCCGATGCCGCTACCATAGCGCCGAAAATCAGTATCGAGTCTGTGATTGCGCGCAATCCGGACGTCATTCTCGCCAGCGGAATTGCTGAAGAAAGACCGGCGTGGCTGGACGACTGGAACAAATATCCCCATCTTGCCGCCGTGAAAAATCATCATATTTATTCCGTCCCGCCGGATCTAATTCAACGGCATACCCCGCGAATTTTGGAGGGGGCGCACCGAGTGTGTGAGCTTCTCGCAGGCGCGCGACAGATGGCGCCTAAAACATCTTTGTGACTTTGGCTGCCGGAATTCAATCACACATGTTCATATTTTGTGCGGTTCTTCTTGTTTTAAGCATTTGATTGAGCAATGGGGTCCCCAAATGCGCTATACCGGTGGTGACGTGCGGGATAATGCGCGGCCTGTCGATCAGGAGAACGGTGCTCTTGATTTTGTGACGCATGCCCTTCTTTGCGTCGGTATATTCGCGTAGAAGGTAAATTTTGCGTGGTTTGCAGAGAATAAAGCCGTGGAGCGGCAGCATTACAGTCAGCTAAACGGTGGGTAAAGAAGTCATGAAAGAAAAAGAAGGTATTCGCTTCGGTCGCATTTCCATCATCAATCACTGGGTCAACGCCATTATTTTTCTGAGCGTATTGGGCCTGGGGTTTTTCCTCGATTACATCGGCGACGGTCGAGCCATGCGCGGCCCCTGGATGGAAGCGCATAAAGCCGGCGGCGTGTTGTTGCTGATTCTGGCTTTGTGGCGTGTCAGCTGGCGCTTTTACAACGGTTTCCCGAAAGATGTAGCGCCTATGCCGTCCTGGCAAAAAATGTCGGCCAAATTGGTGCACTGGATGCTGCTGTTCGCCATTATCGCCATGCCTGTGTCCGGCATTTTGCTGAGCCTGTACAGCGAGCGCGGTATCAACGTCTTCGGTCTGTTTACCATTGCTCCACAAGCGGAAAACGCTTTGATCAGCGGTCTTGCCTCTCTGGTGCACGAGTCTTTGGCTTATCTGGTCAGCGGCGCTTTGCTGTTGCATGTTGGCGCTGTGCTGAAACACCATCTGATCGATAAAGACGAAACTCTGAAGCGCATGCTGAACAGCAAGTTTGTCAGCTACACGCCATTCCATGAGGCGCGTCAACAACAGGAAAATCAGGTGCAGCCCAAGATTCATGTGGTTGCTGCCAATAGTGAACCCAAGCCTACTGCTCCTAAGGTTCCTGTTACAGCCATAGCCCAGTTGTCCGCCAAAACGGTTCCGACTGCCAAAAAAGCGCCGACTCCGCGCCCCAAAGAAAAAGCAATCTAATTTCCATGGCGGCCTCGACCGGAGGCCGCTCTTATATGCCTTCCCAATCCTTTTGTCTTTGAGAGATCCCTTGCAGCCATCTATGCTTTCCTCGTCTTTTTCCAAGATGAGTGGATAGCCCATGATAAGAATTATTTCCCTTTTCCTTTTGCTGGTTGTAGGTGCAGTCAGTTTTTCCGCTTATGCAACGGATTCATTGAGACACTTTGTTCTCGACAACACCAAAATTATTCCAATTAAATCCAAACATACTGGTCGGGATCACGAGATCATTATCGTTTTCCCGGCCAGTTACGGCAGTGACCCGAATAAAACCTATCCGGTGTTTTATTATCTCGATGCTTATTGGGACACGCCTTTGTTGGTGTCCACTTATGGCAACCTGATTTACGACAACGAAGTGCCGGAATTTCTGATGGTGGGCTTGTCCTACCCGCAAGGCAAAAATTACGGCGAGGAGCGAAGAATTGATTACACCGTAACCCCGCAGGAAGGTGTTCCTTCAGGTGGAGCAGATAAATTCCTCGCTTTTATTCAAACTGAAGTTGCTCCCCTGATCGAAGCGCAATATCGCGGCGAAAAAACCGGGCGGATTTTAGGCGGCGTGTCTCTGGGCGGATTATTTACCTTGACGGCTGCCTATCGCAGTCCGGAATTTTTCTCCGGTTATATCGCCATCAGCCCGGCAGCGGGTTGGGATAACGAAGTTCTATTCAAAATTGATGAAGCCTACAGAAAGCAAAACAAAAGCTTAAATGCCCGTATGTTTATTTCCCATGGCACCAAAGAATATGCACCTTTCCGTAAGCCGATAGAAAAATTCCAGAAACATTTGAGCAAACGCAAATATAAAGGATTGGAATTGCAGAATTACGTGATGAAAGATCTGGATCACGTCAGTGTAAAAGGCGACGGCTATGTGCGCGGTTTGATATGGGTATGGAAACCGCAAAAACCGAGCGGGCCTGCGGGCTTGGAGCGGGAGATGAATCCCAAGGCAAAATAACTTTGAATAAGAGGGCCGTTAGGCCCTCTTATTAATCCTAATTACACACCACTCCGCCATCCCCATACTGGTCGCCGCAGGTATCACGCCCTATACAGCTGCGATTATTTTCCCAGCCCCAGCCTCCATTCGTACTTTCGCAAAGCGCATAACGGCTGCCATACCAGTTGCACTCGCAATTACCGCCACCATTGTTGTTATTGACTGGCGGATTATTGTTTCCATTGCCAACATTACCGTTATTATCGTTGCCGTTATTGCCGTTATTGCCGTTATTGCCGTTATTGCCGTTATTGCCGTTATTGCCGTTATTGCCGTTGCTGGGGTTGTTGCCTGGATTTTCACTGGGCGCATTGCCGCTATTGCAATTGCCACTAAAACAATCGCCTGTGCCGCCAAAGCCAATGACACCATTACAATGCATAGTGTCGGAATAAGAACCACCGCCGCACTCACCATCGTAGGTTGAAGTGTTGTATTCCATTTCTTCCGCTTGACGGGTTTCGCCGTTGACAAAAACGTAATCCAAAATAACGTCGCGATCGTCGCCGTCGTTATCGAACTCCACTTGTATATCGCCAACCGCACTACCGCTATAGGTGTAATTGGCGAAATCACTGGTCAATGTCCAGTCTTGTACGACCGTGTCGCCAATACGCAGATTAATATGCTCGCCCCCAGCTACACCGCGTGCGCGCACTGTAATGGGAGTGCTAGAGGGTGTTCCGCTATTGCTATTGCCTCCGTTGTTGCCATTACCTCCTCCATTATTATTGCTGCCGTTATTTCCGCCGCTATTATTGCCGCCGTTATTGTTACTGCCGTTATTACCTCCATTGTTATTGCCTCCGTTGTTGTTATTTCCGCCATTATTGTTACCTCCAGCAGAACCTTCGCTAACGGTAATATCCGAGCTTCCGCTGCTTTGATAACCTTCCGTCGCCATCACCATATAATCGTGGGTGCCTAAATTCAGGCCGGCGCGCTGCCATGCGTCAAAATGATTGCCCGTGGTAATGGTGCCGCTGATGCTGCCAAAACCTTTTTTCGGTTCGCGCACGCTGAAATATTGATAAAAGGTCTGTGTGCCTTCGATGGATGGTTGCTGAATGCGCTGACAGCGAACAAGGCTGTAGGTAGCGCCGTCGCTCTGGAATGTGCCGAATGTTTGCCGCCCTGTGGTGCAGGAAGAGGGATTATAGGAGCCGTAGCTTTCGATTACGTAATATTCAATAAGTGGATTTCTTGTCCAGCCATATAAAGCGAGATAGGAATTTTGCGAATTATCGACATTATAACTGCCGGAATAATTCACTATTTTGCGCCCGCCGGGATTCCAGCCCTTACCGCCAACCCAGTTATTGATATTGCTCCATTGCGAGGTATAACGTCCGCCTTCGCGCAAGCCAAACGTGACATTGCCGGTATCTTTCCAAAATGAGTAATAAAAGCCGTTATGAGTTCCGGTAGAGTTTTCCGTTAAATCCTGGGCTTGAACGGTTAATACAGTTGCAAGAAAAATAGCGCCGGAAGCAATGGATTTTGACAAGGATATTTGCATGAGGATTTCCTATTGGTGAGACAGAATAAAGCCATAGCAGCACCAGGTGGCGCTGAAAATTCGGCTTCATCCAATATGTAGAATCTTGAGAGTGCTTTGATTGCAAAAATTGCGCGGAGTGATGCTAACAGTTGGGAGAATTAATCCAATGAGAAATTCAGAAAAATATAAACAAGTTCACTAATTAAAATTAAACAGGTGTTGTGTTATTTTTTGATCAGGTTCCGGTCGATATGTTATTGGTTTCGGAAAATTCTCTTTCTTGTCGCGATTAATGTCTCGCTTCGAGTTGATGATATTTGCCATGAGGAGAAAAAGAACAAATAAAAAAGGGGCCTTTCGGCCCCCGGGGAGTTTATATCTCCCGACAATCATTCGGAACATCCAGGTTAGGCATTTTATAGAGGCGAGCTTGCTTGATGATCAGTTGCCGCTCAGGTCCGTGAAATTTGAATTCGCTTTCCATGGTAAACCAGCGATTTTCTTTGCGTGGATCGAGCAATTGGCGGAAATGGATTTGAATGGCGCTCATGGAGCAGGCAAGAGTGCTCACTTCTGTTGGTGCAATAACGCGTTGATCCGTCAGGCTGCTATAGCTCTGATAAGTCAAGGTTGGCGTACGCGGCGGCCATTGATAGATCAACTGTTCAGTCATGACACCTGGAGCGGGATTTGTGACGCTGGCTTCGCCTGCCTGACTATTGAAGAAATATTGATCGGTGCGTGTGGGATCAAAAATATTCCGTGCGACGGCGACGCCGTTGGCACGTTCATTTGGAAACGCGTAGTGGACCAGAATCGCCATGGCAACGGCGGATTGATCGACATTGGAATTGATGCGTTCTTCCACCGCGCGCAAATTCCACAAACTTGCCCAAACAGTGCGAATGGCGCCATCAATGGGTTTATCTCTTTTATCCAATTCCGCACTAATGGATTCGTACAGTCCTGCGCCGTTGAATTTTTCCAAGTCTTCAGTATTGCTACTGCTGCGAAAGCGCACGGATTTATTGCCAAATCTCGTGCTGACCCAAGTGCTCACTTCATTAAGCAGGGTAGGATCTACTGGATGTTGCAATAGCATTTGTCGGAGTGACTGCAATGCAAGCTTGCGATATTCCAGGTTTTCGTAAAATAAATCTTCCGCTAATAGTTCATCCAGAAATTCCTGCGCGCCACTTGCCTGCATATGCTGAAGATAATGCGCCATAGGAATGGCAAAAGCTTTTTCCGGAACAGCAAAAGCCGCGCTTTCTGCACAAGCGGAATTAAAGGGATTGACCCGATACAGTTCCGCCAATTGCGCTGCTTTGGCGCCAATGGTGGGCAAATCGTCGATAGTGGCATTTTGCAGATCGATTAAAGCAGTGGTTTGGCGGTCCAAACGCGGCACCAAGATATCACCGCCATTTTGTTGCGCATCCCAAAATGCCTGTGCTTCATCTAAAGTGGCTGCGCGAATGTCATATCCGCCTTCGTTCACTTCCAGGCGCACGAGTTTGCCGAGCAGGGTAACAAATTGCGGCAGTTTGTTGGCATTGGGCAGCGCCATATTAGGCGTGTTACGACTTTGGCTGAGAATATTTACGTGTGCCAGTGGTGTTTGAAACGCTTCAGTAATAAGGCCGCCGACAAAATCTATATCGTTGGGCACATCGTCGGTAATCACAATCACACGTTTTCCAAGCAACGCATCAGGTAAATCATCGGTGGGAATGTAGGTAAGCGTTCCATAGGCAACACCCGGGGTCATTCCTTGATACACCACATTCGCGTAAGGTGCTTTAGGGCCGACGATAGGGAGTGTTCCTTCTATCGTACGCGCGCGCGTGACCTGAGATGCATCCTGTGGGCGCAGCGACCACAAAAAGAGATCGGGCGTCAGTGCAGTCGTTATATAAAAAGCATCGCGCATTTGCACAGCGGTGATCGCATCGCCAAAGGTGAATTCCACGTTGTGCAGTTTGGCATTGGCATGGTGCGTCAATGTGCCGAGATGATAACGACGGGTCAGGTTGTTGGAATAATTCTGGATGGAAAAACGTGACCAGCCTATGTTGAAAATATTGTTTTCCTCTTCGTTGCAGCGATTTAACGGAGGCTGCATATCAATAATTTCGCGCACAAAGGTGTAATGCAAAGGCCATTCCCGCGAACTGAGAAAATGCACGGCATTTTGATTGTTCAGGTCAATAACAAATTTTACTGATTGCTCATTGCTCAAGCCGCTTCCCTGGGCGAGAAAACTGAAATCACTTGGAGTGTAAATTCCGCGTGTGCGATTGCCGATTTCGCGACTTGGTGTTTCTTGGCAAGCGTCTTCATTGCCGGATGTCGGATTCTCGCAAAAACGCAGACGAAAAGGATGTGTCGAACGGCGGGTCAGGCTGCGACCTTCCGGCCAATGCATAAAAGGCACAATATCCGTGGGTTGCTGCGTTTGCCGATTAAACAAAACAGCCACGCCTTCATTAAAGGCTTGCTGTACGATCGGAATGATTAATGTTTCGGTAATGTCCACTGAAAATACTTCGCCTGGAGATAGGTTCACATTCGGCAAATCCAGCGTGTTGGTGGAGTTATATGGAGGCAGTCCGTCGGTTGGAGGATAGGCTGCAAGCGCCAGCCGATAATTCCCCAGATTTAATACTTCATCGGAAAAATTTTTGAATTCAATAAACTGGGCCGGAAGAATTGCCAATTCGTTGATGCCAATTTCAACCGGTGCCAACGAAGGCCATTGTGAGGAAGGAAAGTCGGCGAAACGAATATCGTCCTCAAGCGGCGACACAATGTTGGGCCCGCATTGCTGACCATTGGATTTTCCCGGTGTGGCGTAACGGCAAATGGCGAATGTTCCGGTGCCGGAGGGAAAGCGACTGTAAGACTGGTTTGTGGCGAGAGCGGGGATATCTACTTGCTGATAAATCTCCCCCTTTGCATTTCTTAGGGAAACACGATCTCCTGAAGCGCTTAATTTGAACGGCAAATGTTTAGGGCCGCGCTCCGGATCGTCGGAAGCCCATAACTGAATAAAAGCGCCTGGTGCTAATTCCAAATCCGGTAAAATAATAAACTCACTGCCGGCGTCCGCTATGGCGTAATTGCGCAGCTGAATGGTTTCAGAACCTATATTGACGAGTTCGATCAGGTCTTCCGGCTGCCCGGTTTCATCGACGCTCACTCCGTCATTAGATGAAACCACCTCATTGATCACCAATGTATCCGGGGTGTCGGTTTTGTCTGGCTCGTTACACGCGGTAAGCAGGGCTAACAGGCAGCCGCTGAAGGCAATTTTGCTTAAATTCATAGGGCGCTCCTTCACCGGAAGGTTCCGGCATCAAACCATTCGGGACGGGGTGAACCTATAACAGCATGGGAGGAATATACAGCAGAGCGCAGTGAGAAATTGTAAAGCTGGTCAACACTTCGCAAGACACTGGACGGGTGGCGCGCATATCGCTTGTTCGCTCAGCCGCCCGGTGCTAGCGTGCGAGGTAAGCCTCAGATAGGGAAGCAAAAAAGGAGAAAGTGCTATGGCCGATTTCACATTTAATGGGTATCGAATCGATTTGAGAGGAGGAGGTAGCTACGCTGCCAATCTGACAGGTATTCACAACAATGCTTACCTGAACGAGGGAGACTACCACGTAGCACCATCGGATACGCCGTTCCGGTTTCCCACGGATGTACCCGGACCTCGCCAAACCGTCTGCCAGCCCCTCAGGCAAACGCTCGATCAGTCCAATCTGTTTATCATGCGTCCCACCAACCTGTTGTACTCTCCGCTGATTTATCAATCCTACCTTTACGATTTTCACCCCACGCCGGTTCTGGGCATTCAGGTGGAGCAAGGTTTCTTTTATTGTCTCGAGCGTTCGCAGTTATTCAGTAGAGCCAGAGAATATTCCTTACAGATTCGTTACGCGGCACCGTGGATGAAAACGGCGCTGCAGGAGTTGGGACAGAGAGAAGTCGCCGGTAGCGCAGCAAATCCGCGAATCCTGGAATATTTTCAGTCGTCAAGATTTTGGGGAACGGACGATAGCGGCGCAGCCAACGCCTGGAGTGCGTCGTTTGTGTCCTGGGTGATGGAGCAGCACGGATACGCGCCACCGGCAAACGCATTTCGCGCGCGGGCCTGGGAAAATTTTGGCGCAGCCATAAGCGAGCCTGTATACGGAGCAATAGGTGTAAAAAGCCGCATATGAGGTGGTCATGTTGCTTTCGTAGTAGGTAAAAGCTCTGATGATCAATATCTTTATATGCTTGGCGGCAATCAGTCGGATGAAGTGAACATAAGCCGTTATCCAAAAAATGTATGGAATAAATTTGTAGTTCCGTCAGGCTATGACGCTACGCTCGATTCATTGCCGATTTACAACAAAACCGCTTCCAGCGCGGGCCGGGAAGATTGATATGACATTTTTGCATCCACATAAAATCGCGCATTTGATTTTGTGTGCCTTGTTATTGACAGCCTGTGATCATTCCAACTCGGAGAGTGTCCCTGAGTTTCAGTCGGAAATGGAGAATTTTTTAACCTATGGAATTCAGAATACGCCCTACGCGGCTTTGATCCGCAATATCAGCTCAAGTGTTGAATCGCTACCCGATGACGATACATCAGACGACTTTGCATTGGTGCGTTGGAGCTTTACAGCGGAAGTGCTGGAAACCTATCGAGGTCCCTCGGATAAAACCATTCATTACACTGTAGATGCAGAAAAAGGCGAGGCTCCGAATTTTGGTGACGGACCTTTTATCATTTTGTTGTGTGAGTCGAAAGATGGTTACTACTGGCCGGGTATTGGTTTCAATTTTCCAACGGGTGAGCGTCAGGAAAAAATTGCCCGCTCATTGGGAAAAAAGGTGGATAAAAAGCAGAGGACATTTGTTGAGTGCGGTGAGTAAGGTCAATACTGCTTTAGAGTTGCAGATCTAAGATGAGTTTGCATCTGATTTGATCTGACAGCACCGATTTAAAATTGGTGCTGCCAGGTCAATCTGGTTTATTGCATTTATTTTGTGTCCCTGTTAGGCAGTTAACACTAAATTTTCTCTAGCAGATAGCCGCGTCAGAAAATCCCCTCTATGTGAAAAGTGCTGGAGTGAAAACCTCACTGGTTCTGTCTGCGCAACCTTTACTTGATTCAGTGCAAAACTCTGAACGTTAGTCTGAGTTTTAATTGATGACAATGATTCTTATTTGTATAGTGTGCCGCCGATTATCCGGATGAGCCGGACTCTTATCTAAATCAAGGAGTACCAGATGCCACGCCCCTCTTTCCCCAGCTTTTTGTCCCGCCCTCTGACTCTTGCCATTGCGGCTGCAGGCCTCGCTATTGCACAGACTGGTTCGGCTGAAGAATCCCCCAGATTGCCCACGATTAATGTGGTTGGTCAGACTGAAGGTGATGCGGCACGTCAACCTGGTGCGGTGGCCATAGTCACGACCGAGGAGCTGGAACTCAAACAACCTCGTTCCACCGAAGAAGCTCTGCGAGCAGTGCCTGGGGTCGCCATCAAGGGTGAAGAAGAAAGTGCCATAGTGGTGAATATAGGTATTCGCGGCTTGAGCTCGGCGGATTACAAAACGCTTGTATTAGAGGATGGCGTGCCGGTTGCTCCGGGCCTTTTTGTAGGTAACGCCCGCTATTACAACCCGCGCATTCAGCGCATGGAAAGTATCGAAGTGCTCAAGGGCGCCGCCTCTTTACGCTATGGCCCCAGCACTATTGGCGGTGTAGTGAATTACATTACTAAACAGCCTGAGGACGGCGTTGAAATCAGTCTGCGTGTGGGCTCCTGGAATAGCCGCGAGGCCACTGTAGAGGTGGGCGCGACTTCCGCTTCGCAGGATGCCAAATTCGGAGCTGTAATCACCCGCGCCAGCAGCGATGGTTTTATGGATAAGGATTACGACATGACGGACGTGATGCTCAAAACGGGTATGGCCATAGGTGACAACCAGTGGTTGAGCATCAAATACACCGATTATCAGAACGACGCCAATATTTCTTATCGCGGTCTGTTTTTACAGGAGTACAAAGACGGCAAGCGCTATAACCCTGCACCGGATGATTATTTCCTGACAGGGCGTCGCTCCCTTGATCTCAATCACGAATGGGAAATCAGCGAAACCGCCAAGCTCAATACTTTGATTTATGGCAGTGAAATATTCCGCGATTACTGGCGCTACAGCACTGATAACGCTGCTTCAGCAGAGGCGGGCCGCTGGATATACACAGATAATCTAGCCGGTAACAACCGCAGTTTTGAGCGCTTTGGTGTTGAGAGCCGGCTCCAGTTGCAACATGGATTCTTCGGCGTGGCCAGTGAAGCTGAATTGGGCTTGCGTTATATGGACGAAGAAATGCTGGATCAGAATGTCGCCGCAACTCGCGCCACTCCGCGCACCGGCACTCTCAACACCGATCGGATCGACTCAGCTGAAAGTATCGCTTTTTACGCGCAGAATCGTTTTCTGCTGACCAATAAATTGGCGATTACCGCAGGCTTGCGCGCTGAACGCTACGAGCAAGAGCGTCTTGATAAACGCATTCCCAACAACCAGACCAACAATGCAGATACCAGCAATACGGAATGGCTGCCGGGTGTGGGAGCGACTTATCAAATTAATTCCGGATTGCAGATATTTGCCAGCGCTTATAAAGCCTTTTCTCCGGCACTTAACGCGGATGCTCTGACAGGCCTGGAAGATCAGAAATTGGATGCGGAACGCTCAGTCAATATTGAAGCCGGTTTGAGAGGTAACACTGGTCGGTTCAATTATGAAGCTACCATTTTCCGCATGGATTTTGACAACCAAATTATCCCAGCCAACAGCAACAGCGATTTTCAACGCACCAATGGCGGCAAAACGCTGCACCAGGGGGTGGAAGGTGCTTTGGCGGTTGATTTGGGCGCGGGTTTTGTTTTGAAATCCAATGTTACTTATATCGCCGATGCCGAATTTAATGGCGACCGCCTGGACGCCAATGGCAACATCACAACGCCTGACGGTAACCGCGTAACCTACACGCCGGAATGGATTGCAAACCTCGCCCTGGAATATTCTGTGGGCAATTTGCGTAGCTCGCTCAATGTGCATCACACCAGCAAGCAATATACGGATGTGCTCAACACCAAAGAAATTGCGGAAAATACCAGTGGCTTTTTTACTGGCCAAATTGACAGCTACACCATTGTGGATCTGAATTTTGTGTATGACATCAACAAACAATTCAGCCTCAGCGGCAGCGTGAAAAATCTGGCGGACGAAGACTATATCGCCAGTTTGCGCCAGGGAATTTATGTGGGGCCAGAGCGTAGTGTAGATTTTGGAGTGCGTTATCGTTTTTAAGTGTTGAGTGAAAAAGCCGAGTAATTACCAGCTCGGCTTTTTATTGTTAGTTGAAGAGTCCTAATTGCTTATCCACCAATTCCGCCAGCGATTGCTCAACAAAATGCAAAATCGTATCCGCAACCGGACTGAGTTGTTTGTCGACATAATGTTGATAGTCGAAGGGCGATTGGCGGTAGGCGGCGGGTTCGGGGCCGTTGCGGGTGATGACATAATCCACCCAGTCGCCGCGGCGCAGTTGAATGCCGGTCCATTCCAATAATTTGCGCGCCGCTTGCACATGGGGCGGCACATTTTTTTGATAGTCGTGTAAATGCTGGCGCAGGCGTTTGCGGTAGACGAGGTCGTCATCTTTTTGACCGGCGAGAACCGCATCTGCAGTGGCGCGAACATAATCGCGATAATCTTCGCCAGCAAAAATTTTGCGATACAACTCCATCTGAAAATCCCGCGCCAATTGTGTCCAGTCGGTGCGGACATTTTCCAATCCTTTAAAAATAATGGATCTTTTCCCGTCTTTTTCCACAACACCGGCGTAACGCTTTTTCGATCCCTGATCCGAACCGCGCATGGTGGGCATTAAAAATTGCACGTAATGCGTCTCGAATTGAATTTCCAATGCGCTGGCTAATTTAAAGTCCTGCTGCAAACGTTCGCGCCACCACGCATTCAGTCCTTGAGCGAGTTGTGTGCCGATTGCCTGGCATTCATCAATATTTTTAACTGTATTACTTGTGTTTTGATTTTCCAGCCAGACAAACAGCGAATCTGTATCGCCATAAATAACGCTGTAGCCCTGCTGTTCAATCCAATCGCGACTGCGTTGAATAATCTGGTGGCCGCGCAAAGTGATGGAACTGCTGATTCGGGGATCAAAAAACCGGCAGCCGGGTGAACCGAGCACGCCGTAGAAGGAATTCATAATAATTTTAATCGCGTGCGACAAAGGGGCATTGCGTTCGGCTTTGGCGCGATCGCGGGCGGCGGACAGGTTTTCAATAATATTCGGCAATATATGGCCTTCGCGCGCAAATACAGCGCCATTAAAGCCGGGCACAATCTGTTCGTCACTTAATTGATGGTGTTGCGCCAGCCAAAAACCGCAAGGGTCGATCAAAAATGTGCGAATAATGCTGGGATACAGGCTTTTAAAATCCAGTACCAATACATTGCGATAAATGCCCGGTCGCGAATCCATCACATAACCACCGGGACTGATAATGTCCGATTGCAATTCGCCTAAATTGGGGGCGATATAACCGCGCCGGTGCAAACGCGGTAAATAGGAATATTCAAAAGCGGCCACCGAACCGCCAACGCGGTCGAGCGCAAGTCCTGTAAGATGGCTTCTCTCCACCGCAAAATGCAGCAGATTTTCCTGCTGAAAAATATCCCACACCAATTTGCAGTCCTGCAGGTTATAGGCTGCGAGCGCCGGTTTATCGGTATTGAACAAACGGGTGATATCGTGACCGCGCTGCGATCCTTTTAATAACTTGCCGTTGCCGAGCAAAGTTTGCGAAACATTTTCGAGCGAGTAACTGGTAAAAATATGATTGGCGGCTTTGAGCAGATCTATACCGTCCAAAGCAACCCGGCCGGGAATACTTAAATGGCGCCGGCCGGTATCTTCCTCCTGACGCCAGTGGATAGGTTGCTCGCCTCTGCCAATGGCGAGTGGTATGCCTTCTTTTTTGCATAGGGCGTCCAATACCCAGAGATCGAACTGCACCACACTCCAGCCGATCAAAATATCCGGGTCGTGCTGTTTCAACCAGGCAAAAAACTGCTCCAAACACATTTTCGCGGTAGGGCAAAAAATCAGCGTCGGAGTATTTTCACCTGTGCCCACCATAAATACTTTTTGCTCGCCATCATTCCATACGCCGATGGAATAAAGCTCCGTCGCATCCATGGAGGTTTCTATATCGAGAGAAACCATTTTGAGTGCCGGGCGCAAGTCAGCGGGGCTGATACCGGGATTGAGCAGCGGTCCGGGAAGGAGAGGTGGATTGGCTAATGTCAGGCGCGCACCGGCAGTGACAAAGCGCTCCATCAAATAACGCTCGGGTGGTTTGATATCCGTTTCCCAGCAGGGAATGCCCGCTTGTTCCAGTTTCGCCTGAATGTCGCGCGCGACTCGTTGGCGACGGCAATACAGCGCGTTGACCGGTTCGTTTTGAAAGGTGCGTAAAGCGACTTCTGCACTGCGCCAGTCGCGTTGTCCGCGCAATAATTCTTCGGTTTCTGCAGCGCGAGCGCGCGGAATAAAAAACACAATTTCCTGTTGCGTCACCGAGGTCCAGCAGGGGCCGCGTTCCGTTGCCCACCAAAAATCCAAGGTGATGCCATTGGGCGTGTCGCGCCAGTGGCGGGTGAGCAGAAAAGCGTTAAGTGTCTCGGACATGTCACACAGGATAATTTAGAAGAGCGGACATTTCAGGCGAAATGCCGAGCGCTAGCAATACAGAAAGAAGGGGTGCTTGAAGAAAGGCGCCCCAGAATGGAGCGCCTTGAGGAGCTTAGTCAGCTTTGTGATGGAAAGGGGCGAACCAGCAGATGATGAACGACGGAATAGTCGCGAGCATCACGAAGACGAAGTAGCCGATATAACCCATCATTTCTTGCAGCACACCACTGACCATACCAGTCAGCATCATGCACAGACCCATCAAAGCCGTACCGAACGCATAGTGGGTAGTAGCGTATTTACCGGGAGCCATTTGCTGCATCAGGTAAATCATGAAGCCTACGGAACCGACACCAAAGAAGAACTGCTCGATAATCACGCCCGCAGCCACCAGCGCGTAGCTCTCCGGCTGGTAGATGGCGAGCAGCAGGAAGGTGACGTTAGGAACGTTGATGCAGATACACAGAGGAAACAAGGCTTTCTTCAGGCCCTTTTTCGCGACGTAAGCGCCGCCGATCAGGGAGCCGACCAACAACGCAACCAAGCCGAGGGTACCATAGATAATGCCGAACTCCTGGTTGGTCATAGCGAGGCCGCCGTTTTCCAGGGAGTCTTTCATAAACAGCATGCTGGGGGCGTTCAGGAAGCCGAAGCTGACGCGGAACAGCAGGGCAAAACCGATCATCAGCCAGATGCCTTTTTTCTGGAAAAAGGTCACGAAGGCGTCGATCAAAGTCTTAACCGCTTCGCCCGGACTGCTTGGCGTATTTTCCGCGCGCGCACCATCTGGCATAACACGCCAGTGCCAGCCGGCCATCAGCAGCATCAGTGCGCCCATCATCAGGAATACCACTTGCCACGCCTGACCCCATTCAGGTCCGGTGATATGCGGGTCATGTCCGAAAACATACTGGTGCAGCAGACCGCTCGACACCACCATCACGCTCATCATGGCGAGTTTGCCGAGGTTCCAGCTCAAGCTCTGCCAGCCGCAATAGAGCGCCTGGGATTTACTGTCGAGCGAGGTGACATATACCCCGTCGGTGGTGATGTCCTGCGCGGCCCCCAGGAACGATAAGATCCAGAAGAACACCAGCATCACGGTGATGTAACTCGGCAGATTCATGGAGAGCGCAACGCCGATAAAGCCCAAACCGAGCAGTACCTGGCACAAGAGCACAAAGAATTTTTTGGTTTTGTACATTTCCAGGAAGGCGGCATACAGCGGCTTGATGGTGTAAGCCAAGCCGAGTGCACTGGCGTAGCCGGCGGCTTTGGCATTGTCCATACCCAGGTTGCTGAACATCACTACCGCAGCGGCAGTCAGCATGTTGTAGGTGAGGGCCATGGTGAAGTAGCCGGTGGGTACCCACAGCAGAGGGTGGCGGCGGGGTGCAGCGGACGCCGGGGTGTCGGCGTAGGACGAGGTTTCAGGACGTGCAGTCGTAGTCATTATTGTTAGGCCTTTAATCAATATTTACTTCCGAAGTCACTGCATGACTTCGATTCCAGACGGGGCTGAGCTGATCCGGCAGGTCATTCTAGCGGATGCCACCGCAGATGAAGTGGGTTATTTTTTGAACCTGTCGCGAAATTTATCTAAATATTTGCGCAATAGATGAGAGGTAAGCCACATCACCAACGTTCGATAGTGTCCGGAAACCTTTGCCGGTCCTCGTCCGTAGCCCGGTCGCGGCATTCTCCGCGCAGACGTTGCACCGTCTCTCCCGCGTATCTGCCCAGCAGCACATAGCCCTGCCGGCAATATTGCGACTGTTCCATGGCTTCATCGAGCATCGCTAATAAACGTTTGCTATCGCTTGTTTTGCTCCTGCTTCCGCCGGTCCCTCTTGCGCCGCCACCCGGGGGGCCGCCCATGGGCTGTTGGGGAACGGCGTGCGAGGCAAATTCAAAGAGCTTCAGGCCGCCTTCCGTAATGCGTGTTTGCAGTTGCATCGGTGGCGCAGCATGGCGTTTATGCGCGCATCCGGCGCCAAATAACAGAAGGGCAAAAAACAGCATTAGCCGTTGGACTCGAGATCTGCAGATAAAGCTCATAGAAAAGTGAAATCCTGGTTCGTTCAGGTCACGCGAATATAACCCATCAGACCCGTGTCCATATGCTCGATCACATGGCAGTGGAACATCCAATCGCCCGGATTATCCGCCACTATGGCCACTTCCGCCCGCTCATTCTTCTCCAGCAGTATGGTATCGGTGTGATAGGGCTTGATCTCGCGCTGGTTGGATTTGAGCACAGTAAAGGTAAAACCGTGCAGATGGATGGGGTGATGATGTGGCGTCGCGTTGTGCAGCTCGAAGATATAGGTTTCGCCGCGTTTTAAAACGGCGAGCGGCTCCGGCAGGTGCATATGGCTATGGTCTGACCAGGCACGTTTGTTGATGGTCCAGAAGATTGCATCCACCTCGCCGTGATGGTTCACCGGTGACAATGCGCCCGCCCATTCAAATACCAGCGGAATACGTTTGGCATTGGCGAGGTCAAGGGCAGGGATTGGATTAAGCGGCAGCTTGGGCACAGAGCGCGGCAACAGGCCCGACGGGATGACTTCCAGCTCGCAAATCGTAAATTCAAAACTGCCTTTGCGGTCGACTATGTGATGTACGCCTGGAGTGGTGGGCACCTGAATCGCCAGATCCACGCGCATGCCCGCACCGAGCGGATGGGTAGTCAAGGGTTCCGGCTCGGCCAGTGGGTTGCCTTCCACCGCAAGGACTTGGGCGGGCAGATCCGCGCCTATATTGAACACGCGCGTATTGTCGAGATTGGCCAGGCGCAGGCGGACGACGCTACCTGCCAGCACTGGAACGCGCAGTTCCGGCTTGCCGTTTACCGTGGGGAAGTTGCCGAGCGTCCCGGTGCGCGCGGCGGCTCTGTGACTGGTAAAGGGGGCAAAACTGCCGTCCTCGTGTAGATGCCAGTCTTTTAATGCCAGGGCAACATCCTGGTCGAAATGCACAGGCTCTTCTTCGTCGACGATCAGCAGTCCCACCAGCCCACGGCTCAATTGCACCACGCTGTTCATATGCGGGTGGTACCAGAAGGTGCCGGCGTCCGGGCAGGTGAATTCGTAAACGAAGGTTCCGCCGGACGGAATCGGTTCCTGGGTCAGACCGGGCACCCCGTCGGCGGCGTTATTAAGGCGGATGCCATGCCAGTGGATGGTGGTGGCTTCCGGCAGATGGTTGCGCACCAGAATGCGCACCGGCTGGTTCTGTTTTACCCGCAGTACCGGGCCGGGCGCTTGGCCGTTGAAGGTCCAGGCGGGCGTCACCGTCCTCGGCTTTAAGGTCAAAGGTGTTTCGGCGAGCACCAGCTCGTAATCATAAGTGTCGCCGAGGATTCCGCGCCGGCTGGCGCAACTGCTCAACAACATACTGCTGCTTGCGGCTATCACGCCCTGCAGGCAGCGGCGGCGGGAAATCTTCATGAAAGCTCTCAAATCAAACTAAAACCAGATGGTTATCCCATTGCAATTGCGGTGTATGAGCCGCCAGCTCCAGACGGGGTTCCGGGCGCAGCCGCACATAGACCAGCTGGCCGACACCGTTGCTCACCAAAAAACTGTTTTCTTCCGGAGCCCACACGACCCCGGCGACATCACGCACGCTGAAGTGTTTTTGGATGCGATTGCTTTCCAGATCCCACAGGCTGACCAAAGAACCGCGCGGCGTGGTGGTCAGGGCAAAACGCCCGTCAGCAGATACCGCCACGCTGGCGATATATTGATCCATGCTGCGCCAGTCGGCGGCGGTCGCTCCAAGCTCTTGTAGCGCTCCGCCCAATCTATGGCGAAACACCAAGGGGTGGGGTGAATCTTCGATTCCCGGGGTATGGGCCTGAGCTCCCACAATCATCGAGCCGTCCGGCGTTACCGCCAGATGGCGCAGGCTGATCTGATGGTGGGGCGGAAAGACCTGTTCCAGCAGGGTTCCGGATTTCGCCTCGAAGTACGCCAGGCTCGGCTCCATGGATTCCAGATCCAGCATCTCCCGCTCGGAGGTGAGAATGCCGCCATTGGCGACCACCAATGTTTCACCATCCGGTAAAAACGCCAATTGATGCGGATCAAGGCCGTGGGTATCGAACTCGCGCAGTTTGCGGAAAGGCGCGGCGGCTTCATAGACATTGACCACCCCCATTTGCCGTTCAAAGGCGTAGCTGGTCAGCAACAGATGCCCATCTTTATCCAGCACACCGTGGCCGCAGAAATGCTGTCCATCCTCGGCGACCAGGGTCGCGGCGATACGTTTTTCCTGCATATCGACGATGTAACAGTGCCGCCCCGGGCGGCGGGCGAAATAGATGGCAAAACGTTCGTCGAGCGGGCGCGCATCGTGGGCCCGGTAGGGAACGGGCAGGCAGTAGGCCAGCTGCCCATTAGCGCTGAAGCCGAGCAGGCAGTGTTCGCTGCCCGTGTCAGCGGCACTCAAAAACTGCACTGACTCTGGGTTCGTACCATTTCGATATAAACCTATGCCAACCACGGACAGAATCCCGCCCGCGCCAGCACCCAACAGCATTTGCCGGCGGTTGATCATGGCTCAATCCCCATCGCTCGAATTGAAGCCCAACTGAATCTGCAGCGCGTCCGGCATATCGCGCTTCAACAGAGCAATCAATTGCCCGAGCGTATCCCAAGCTGCCTGAAACTGCGGCAGCGCCTGCTCATTGCGCACATGATCAAACAGCGGTGCCGGAAGTGCGCTTAGTGCTTTGCGGCTGTCGCCAAAGGATTTTTCGATGCGATTGGCGAGATCCGCATGTCCCTCGGCGATCAGTACAGGCTTGAGTCCCTTAAGGAACAATTGCTCATCGGCGGCGAGTTCCGTTTGCATGGCCGGAAGTGAGGTTTTGCTGCGCCAGAGTTCGACGTGGTAAGGGTTCATACGCCCCCCGCCCGGCCTGCCGCCGAAGGGTTCGCCCAATTTGCGGTTTTTGACGAACTCGACGCTCATTACCACGGCGCTGGCTAGGGCTGTCACTACATCTCTATTGGTCGGGAAGGCGATATTGCCTTCGCCGGCGGACAGAAATGCGCCCAGGTAATTGTCCCCCTCCATCGCCCAGCCACTATGCAATGCTTTGGCGACGTTAGCTGTATTTTGTGATGCGGCGGTAAGGAATTCGCAGATACGCAGATTTTGATAGTTTTCCAGCGGGGTTTTCTGCGGGTCGAACAGCAGGTATTCCAGGGCCGACAAACCCTGTACCAACACATTGCTCCCCGCCAGAGCTTCGGCGGTGATCGGGGTATCTTTCGCCAGTAATTCCTCAACCTTCTGGCCGACGCGGTTGTGGGTATCCGGCCAGAACTGCAGGCGCCACGCCTGATTGCCGTCGGCGACCGGCCCGAAGTTGATCACGCGCAGGGTCTGCCAAGACATCATGGCGGTGCGCCAGCTCTGTCGGCTCGCTTCGAGCTCTCCCGGATTGCCCGGATTCTGACAAAACCGCTCCAGGCTTTGTTGCAGTTCTGCCGTATCCCGGACAAAGGTCTGGTGCCAGGGAAGAATCAATTCATGCGCTGTGGTGGATAAAGCCTGGTCAACCGGTGATGGCTCGTGTTTCGGCGAGCAGCCGACCGCGCTCACGGCACAGCAAAGGATCAGGGCTAAACGGGTGAACATTGGACGCACCTGCATCAAGAAATGTTTTTATAAAGAATTCAAAAAGGCCAGTAAGGCTTCCCTTTGTTGGGTGGGCAGCTGGCGTACCTTTTCACGACTGGATTCTGCTTCTCCGCCGTGCCACAAAATCGCTTCGAGCAGATTGCGCGCGCGGCCATCGTGGAGGAGGAAGGTGTGACCCACCACGGTTTCGGTCAAGCCGATTCCCCACAGGGGCGGTGTTCGCCACTCTTGGCCAGTGGCGAGAAATTCCCCGCGGCCATCCGCCAATCCCGGCCCCATATCGTGGAGCAACAGGTCGGTAAACGGGTGAATCGTCTGATGGCTTAGCCATTCATGCGGTGATGCGCCGGTCTTCCAGGTAGGCGTATGACAGGCCGCGCAACCGCTGGCGAGAAACACCTGCCAACCCTGCTGCACTTGGGGATCGTCTGCGTTGCGGCGCGCCGGCACAGCCAGGTTGGCCGTATAAAAATCCACCTGGGCCTGAATCTGCGCTTCCAGCTCCGGCTTGCCGCCACTTAATTGCAGGCAGAGAGCAGGGCTTAAAGGACATTCTTCTGTGGGAAAAAGTCCCGAGGTGATGCCCATATCGTGATTAAACGCGCTGGCGTTCTGCTGCGGCAGATTGGGTTGCCCGGCCTTCCAGCCAAATCGGCCAAGGACGGTGACATTGCCGCTATGATCCCATACCCGATTGGCACGCCCCGAGATACCGTCGCTGTTGACATCGTCCGGATCTTCCTGCGCCAGTATGTCAGCCGCATCTATTGCTGCCAGTAAACCGAGGCCGATCATCGGCGGCGCCACGCGTGCTGAAAACTGGGTCTGTGGATGCAAGGGTCCATAGGCGAGGTCAGTGATTTCCAGCTCGGGCTTGCGCAGCATTACCACGGTGCCGTCAGCGAGTTCGACCGGAAATTCCTGGTAGCGGACTTTTATCTGGCCCTCCGGTTTGGCGGGAGCCACGGCGAAGTCCTGCAACTGAAATCCATAGGTCGGCTCCGGGACATTGCCAAATTTCTTCAACGTCTCCAGGTCGGCTTCCCCGCGCGGCGGAATGCTCAGCCGCACCAGCATGGATACGCTGTTGACCCGATCGGGTTCCGGCGGATGGCCGCGACCGTCTTTGATATGGCAGTTCTGACAGGCGTTGGTGTTCATCAGCGGCCCAAGCCCATCGCGCGCCGTGGTGGAGGAGGGCGCAATAACCCAGGGATTGCGGAAAAAACTATTGCCGACGCTAAAGTCCAACCGCCGGGTCAGCGGCATATTGGCTGCGGGAAGGGAAAACGCCGTGGGATGGGTACTGTGAACCGAGGTCTCACCACCGGACAAAACCCCAGGCGGTGGTGCCGTATTTTCCGCCTGCACCAGCGCGGGCAGGCACAAGGCACTGAGCGCCAGCGCCTTCGTTAATCCTCCGACAATGCGTTTCCTGCCGAATCGACCTGATTCATTGCCCATTAAAAGGAATGGTCTGCTGTATCAGGAGCGAAGTTGCTGATGCCCAGCAGCTTGGCGATTTCTTCTATTACGGCAGTCTCAGCCACCAACGCTTCTATGCTTCTTTTAATAATGGCCGAACCAGCGGCATTACCTTCAGCGATCATCTGATCGAATTTTTGTGGTGATTTTGGATCTTCCGCCGCTGCCACCATGGCTTGCAACGCCGCCTCGGTTTTCTCTAACGCCGCGACCATACGAGTGTGCAGCGCGGGGTTTTTCGCCTGGACCAGATCGGCGAGCGAAGGTCCTTCCACCACAGCGCCGTTCACGCGCGTGTAGCGACCGAAATAAATATTGGCTATGCCTTTGGCGTTGTAGTAGTGGGAATTGTGGGTGTTGTCGCTGAAGCAGTCGTGCTCATCTTCGGTGGAGTTGGCTTCCAGCGCGACCTTCATACGCTCGCCCGCCAGTTCACCCAGTGCCAGACTGCCCATACCGAACAGCATTTTTTTCAGGCTGTCTTCGGGTTTGGCCAACAGTTGCGCCGCGTAGGTATCGGGTTTGGCGGCATCCCAAATACCGGTGATTTCTTCCAGATCCTTGACCAACAGTTCAGTGGCAGCGCGCAGATACTGAGCGCGTCGGTCGCAGTTGCCGTTGGTGCAGCCTTTGCCTTGGACATAGTCAGTGTATGGCCGATTGCCAGCACCAGGGCCTGAACCGTTCAAATCCTGTCCCCACAACAGAAACTCGATAGCGTGGTAGCCCGTCGCCACGTTTACCTCAGAGCCGCCCAATTCATTCAGGTCCGCGAGCAGTTCTGGGGTGATGGGGTCAAGCTTCAGGGTGGTATTGCCGATCTTCAATTCCGGATTGGCGATGATATTGGCCGTCGCGGCCACATTGCCCATCTCGTGCTGGTAACCCTTGGCAACATAGTCGATCAGGCCTTCGTCCAAGGGCCAGGCGTTCACCTGACCTTCCCATTCATCCACCGGCGGATTGCCAAAGCGGAAAGCTTCGGTCTGCATATAAGGAACGCGAGCAGCCAACCATGCTTGTCGGGCAGCCTGTAAACTCTTTTCTGAAGGAGCTGCGAGAAAAGCTTCGACGCTTTTTTGCAGCTGTCGGGCAGTAGTAAGAGCATCGCCAAAGGTTGCGCTGGCGAGATTGGTATAAGTGCGCGTCACAGCTGCTGCCGAAACCGCTTCCTTGGCTTTTTCAGGAGCTGCGTGGGAAGCGGATGCAAACAGAACGACAGGTGCGATCAGAATGAGGGGGAGTCGGGCGAGCTTCACAGAAAACCTCAAATTTAAAACGGGTGAAAACACCCGTAGACCGGGTCGGGACGCACAATAATACAAATAAGAATTATTATCAAATAGTCCGATTAGCGGATATTGGAGGTCGAGACTTTGGGTTTGCGCGCCGCGCGGAAAATCAGCACGACTTTACCGATGGTTTGCACCAATTCCGCTCCTGTGACAGAGCAGAGTTCCGCAACAACTTCTTTGCGCTCGTCGCGATCTTCAATCGCCAGTTTGACCTTGATCAGCTCGTGGTCCTCCAGCGCTCTTTCCAGCTCGGCCTGAACGCCGTCGGACAACCCCTTGCCCGCAATGGTCACTACGGGCTTCAAGCCGTGACCGATGGTGCGAAAACGTTTTTTGGTTTCTTGAGATATGGACATAAAAACTACCTAAATAAATGTTACCTATCGGCTGGCGCAGGGTTTTCAACTTCACTTTTTTCGCGCAGATGCAATAATACCCCGTTTTGCGGGCGTTCCTGGCGCCCAATCTCGCCTTATTCAAGCCTCCGGCGGCGTAAAGCGGGGCATATTCTATAGGCTTCCACGAGTTCGGACTCAAAGTTTTATGGCGCGATCCAAAAGTAGCCGGCGCTGGCTGCAAGAACATTTCAATGATCACTATGTCAAAGAGTCGCAAAAAGACGGCTACCGTTCGCGCGCCAGCTATAAACTCTTAGAGCTTCACGAGAAAGACAAACTGTTCAGACCCGGAATGACGGTCGTCGACCTCGGTGCAGCCCCAGGTGGTTGGTCCCAGGTGGTGGCTCCACTCGTCGGCGATAAAGGGATGGTTCTGGCATCCGACATATTGCCTATGGATAGTTTGGAAGGCGTCACTTTTATCCAGGGGGATTTCACCGACGAGCAGGTTTTTCAGAGTCTGCTCGATGCGTTGGACGGGCGCCCGGTCGACGTTGTAATTTCGGACATGGCCCCCAATATGAGTGGTATCGCAGATGTTGACCAGCCTAAGAGCATGTATCTGGTGGAACTTGCCCTGGACATGGCTCGTCAAGTATTGCGACCCGGCGGCAGCTTCGTATGCAAAGCATTTCACGGCGAGGGTTTTGATGCGTGGATGAAAGAGTGCAGAAACCTCTTCGCCCAAGTCGCAACCCGCAAACCTGATGCATCCCGTTCCCGCTCGCGAGAAGTCTATTTGGTCGGCAAGAATTTTCGGCCGGAGCGAGGCTGAACTTTCGCTGTTGGGTTACGCAAAAATTCGCTGAATCATTGAATTGGTACAGCGTTTAACGAGTTTTCGGTGTCTATACTGCAAACTTACCCGCTCCTCATTGGTGGAGCGTTTTGAGGTATTTGAGGAGCCTGAATTTTGAACGACATGGCAAAAAATCTCGTACTCTGGCTGGTTATCGCGGCGGTTCTCTTTACCGTATTCGAAAACTTTAAAGATCACGAACCCAAAGGCGAACTGACCTATTCCCAGTTTGTTTACGCGGTGCAGGAAAATCAGGTGCGGGAGGTTGTGATCAGCGACACCCATATCCGCGGAGTCCGCATCGACAACACGCCATTCGTCGTTGTTCGCCCGCATTTGTGGGATGAGAAGTTGGTCGATGACCTGCTGGCCCACAATGTGACCATCAAAGGTGCCGAACCTCGTTCACCGAGCTTGTGGGAGCAGCTGCTAGTTGCGAGCTTCCCGATCCTGCTTTTTATTGCAGTCTTCATCTTCTTTATGCGGCAGATGCAGGGCGGTGCTGGCGGGCGTGGCGGTCCTATGAGTTTCGCCAAGAGCCGTGCGCGTCTGCTGGGTGAGGACCAAGTCAAAACCACCTTTGCCGACGTCGCTGGTGTCGACGAAGCCAAAGAAGAAGTGCAAGAACTGGTTGAATACCTGCGCGACCCAGGCCGATTCCAACGCCTGGGCGGTCGTATTCCCCGCGGTGTGTTGATGGCAGGTCCTCCCGGAACTGGTAAAACCCTGTTGGCCAAAGCCATTGCTGGTGAAGCCAAGGTGCCCTTCTTCTCAATCTCCGGTTCTGATTTCGTTGAAATGTTCGTCGGTGTCGGTGCGTCTCGTGTGCGCGACATGTTCGACCAAGCGAAAAAACAAGCGCCCTGCATTATTTTCATCGACGAGATCGATGCTGTCGGTCGTCATCGCGGCGGCGGTCATGGCGGCGGCAACGACGAACGCGAACAGACGTTGAACCAGTTGTTGGTGGAAATGGACGGGTTCGAAGGTAACGAAGGCATTATCGTGATCGCCGCGACCAACCGTCCCGATGTGCTCGACCGCGCTCTGTTGCGTCCCGGCCGTTTCGACCGCCAAGTTAACGTCGGGTTGCCCGATGTCCGTGGCCGCGAGCAGATTTTGAAAGTGCATATGCGCAAAGTCCCGCTGGAAGAAGGCGTCGATCCGAAAGTGATCGCCCGCGGAACGCCCGGATTCTCCGGTGCTGATTTGGCCAACTTGGTCAACGAAGCTGCTCTCCTCGCCGCGCGCGCCAACAAGCGTGTCGTGACCGAAGAAGAATTCGAAAAAGCGCGCGATAAGATCCTGATGGGTACCGAGCGGCGCACTTTGGTGATGTCGGAAAAAGAGAAAGAGTCGACTGCCTACCACGAAGCTGGCCACGCCATCATCGGCTTCTTGTCTGCCGAGCACGACCCGATTCACAAGGTCACCATTATTCCGCGTGGACGCGCCTTGGGCGTTACTCAGTTTCTGCCGGAAGGTGATCGCATCAGCGAAAGCCGTCGCAAATTGCTCGGCGATATCGCCACGCTGTACGGCGGTCGTATCGCTGAAGAAATGATGTACGGCGTTGAAGGTGTCAGCACTGGTGCTTACCAGGACATCAAAATGGCAACGTCGATTGCCCGTGCAATGGTGGTTAACTACGGTTTGTCCGAAAAACTGGGCCCGCTGGATTACGATGCTAAAGATGACGACTACTTCGGTGGCCGCAAAATCTCCAGCCATACCCAGCGTTTGATCGATGAAGAAGTAAAAGCCATTACCGATCAGTGCTACCAAAAAGCCAAAACCATATTGCAGGAGAACGAGGATATTCTGATCGCGATGAAAAACGCGTTAATGGAATACGAAACTCTCGATTCCGAGCAAGTGGCGGATTTGATGGCTCGACGCAAAGTGCGTCCGCCGCGTGAATGGCGCGATGGTGATATGGGCGGTGCCAAAACGAAAAATGACAACATAGATCGCGGCACGGTCGGCAAGCCAGCGGAAGAAGTGTAAGTCCTTCTCGAACGACTCCATCCAGGCCAGACATCATATGTCTGGCCTTTTTTGTTGTAGCGGAATAAATAGATGCAAATTGAATTCGGCTCGCGAGTTTTAGATTTCGTGCATCCCCGAATTATGGGGGTGCTTAATGTCACGCCAGACTCTTTTTATGATGGTGGAGCCTGTTATGAAAACGGCGTGCTCAATTTGGATTTAGCGCTGCGCCACGCTGAACGCCTGGTCGCCGAGGGCGCAGACTTTTTGGATATCGGCGGCGAATCAACTCGGCCAGGTGCAGCACCAGTATCGCCTGAGGAAGAATGTGATCGAGTCCTGCCAGTCGTACGCGCGGTAGCGGAGCGCTTGGACGTCGTTATCTCGGTGGACACCAGCAATCCGTTGTTGATGCGAGAAGCTGCGATAGCGGGTGCAGGTTTGATAAATGACGTGCGCTCTCTGCAAGTTCCCGGTGCTTTGGCAGCGGCTGTCGCGTCCGGATTGCCAGTGTGTGTGATGCACATGATCGGCACGCCCGCCAATATGCAGCAAGAACCTAAATACGACGATGTTGTCCGCGAAGTGAAAGACTTCCTTGCAGAGCGCAAGCAGGAATGCATTGGGGCAGGGATTTCTGCAGAAAAGATTTTTGTCGATCCCGGTATCGGCTTTGGCAAAACCGATGCGCACAATCTCGAGTTGTTGAAAAATCTCAATCAATTCTGCAGTCTAGGCCCCGTTTTACTCGGGGTATCGCGCAAGTCGATGTTCGGTCGGTTGTTGGGGCGTGCCCCATCCGAACGGCTGCCGGCCAGTTTGGCTGCGGGATTAATCGGCTGTCAGAAGGGGGCCAGTATTTTGCGGGTTCATGATGTAGCCGCAACGCGGGACGCGTTAGAAATCTGGCGCTTAATCGGTTAAGCGTCAGGAGTGCGAATGTTCAGCAATCAAATGCATAACGATAAGAAACGAGGAGCCGCGCGTGAAGCGTAAATATTTCGGTACCGACGGTATTCGTGGACGAGTAGGTCAGTCCCCCATCACCCCTGATTTTTTTCTCCATCTCGGATGGGCAGTCGGCAAGGTTCTGGCTGGCGAACAGCGGGGTGAAGCCAAGTCTCCTATGGTATTAATCGGCAAGGACACGCGCATATCAGGTTATATGTTTGAATCCGCTTTAGAAGCGGGTTTAATCGCTGCCGGCGTTGATGTTGGGCTTTTGGGACCTATGCCAACGCCAGGTATCGCCTATCTCACCCGGACCTTTCAAGCCAGCGCCGGTATTGTTATCAGTGCCTCGCACAATCCTTATACGGATAACGGCATCAAATTATTTAGCACTGACGGCGGCAAGCTGAATGATGATATAGAGTCGGCAATAGAGGCTCAGCTCGATCAGCCGATGATTACCGCAGAAAAGCTTGGCAAAGCGCGCCGAATCAGCGATGCGGAAGGCCGCTATATCGAATTTTGCAAAGGTAGCTTACCGTGGGGGTTTTCCTTGACGGGACTGTCCATTGTGGTCGACTGCGCTAACGGCGCTACCTATAAAGTCGCGCCTGAAGTATTCAAAGAATTGGGTGCGAGCGTTACCACCATTGGCAACACGCCAGACGGCATCAACATTAATAAAGAATGCGGCTCTACCGATGTCGGAGCTCTGCAGGAAAAAGTCACTTCGCTGGGTGCTGATCTCGGCATAGCATTTGACGGCGACGGCGACCGGGTGATTTTTGTCGATCACACTGGTGTTACGGTCGACGGCGATGATTTGCTTTATATCATCGCGGCTCACAAACACCTCCATGAAGGTGGTTGTACAGGAGTTGTCGGCACCTTGATGAGCAACTTTGGTTTTGAATTGGCGCTGAAAGAGCTCGGTATCCCATTTGCACGCGCCAAAGTGGGCGACCGCTATGTGCTGGAGCTCATGAAGGAGCGCAACTGGATTTTGGGAGGTGAATCCTCCGGCCACATTGTCTGCGGAGATGCGACCACAACAGGTGATGGAATCATTTCTGCTTTGCAGGTCTTACAGGCATTGCAGAAGGAGGGCAAATCGCTGTGCGAAATGCGGCAAAAAATTAACAAAACTCCACAGTGCATGATCAATGTTCCGGTATCGAAGAAAATCGATCTGGACAGCAATCAAGGTGTACGTTCAGCGGTTGCACAAGTGGAAGAGAAATTGGATGGCCGCGGCCGAGTTCTTCTGCGTGCTTCCGGCACCGAGCCGGTGATCAGAGTCATGGTTGAGGGCGAGCAGGGTGAGCTGGTCAGTGCATTGGCAAAAGAGCTGGCGGACTCAGTTCGCGAAGTTGTAAACGCCGCAGTTTAAATAACTGCTTCGTAGGCATTGTCACAGGCCCTGTTCTCGGATACCATTTGCGCCCGTTTTGCCGAGGGCCTAAGTCGCTGTCAGATGGTGCTCCACGCTTCTGAGAAAGACTCTTAATTTCTTATGCGACGCCAAATCGTCATCGGTAATTGGAAGCTTCATGGTGATCAGCAGTTTGTAGCAGAGCTGTTGCGGGAGCTGATGAACGGATGGATAGGAGTACACCAGGCAGAAGTTGTTGTGTGCCCATCCTTTGTTCATATGGATTTGGCTGGCAGGACCTTAGGCCATTCGAACATCATGTTGGGAGCGCAGGATGTCAGCCATTTCGCCGAGGGTGCATATACGGGCGATGTATCTGCGAGCATGCTTCATGATCTCGGATGCCATTATGCTATTGTCGGCCATTCCGAGCGGCGCCGACACTACGGCGAAACCAATGAGCTGGTCGCAAAAAAATTTCAGGCCGCGCAAGATGCGAGGTTAGTTCCAATTCTTTGTGTTGGTGAAAGCGCAAAGGAGCGGGAACAAGGTATAACGTTGGAAGTTATCGGTCGCCAGCTGCAAGCGGTGGCAGATTATTGCGGGGCCGAGCGAATTGCTCGCGGTGTTATTGCATACGAGCCTTTGTGGGCCGTTGGCACTGGAAAAATCGCATCGCCCGAGCAAGCGCAGGAAGTGCACGAATTTATCCGTCGAGGATTGGGTCCAGCCGGCGTGGTAACAAGGATCGTATATGGCGGAAGTGTTACGCCATCGAACGCTCAATCAATGTTTGCAATGCCGGATATTGATGGGGCTCTGGTTGGAGGTGCCGCCCTGCGGGCGAGCGACTTTTTAGAAATATGCCGAGCTGCTGAATAGCGAGCTTGGTGAGAGACACTGAGATGGAAAGTATTCTTCTGGTTGTTCACGTAATTGTTGCGCTGCTGATTATCGGTTTGATCATGTTGCAGCAAGGAAAAGGGGCCGAAATGGGGGCTTCTTTTGGTGCGGGAGCATCGCAGACGGTTTTTGGTGCGGTAGGTTCAGGTAACTTTTTCTCGCGCTTGACTGCTATTCTGGCAGCGGTGTTTTTTGTTACCAGTTTTGTGCTTGCTGTCATTGCGAATAATCGCGTAGAGCTTGACGATCGATTGATTCCTGAGCTGGAAACCGTTACTGAAGTTCCTGCTGTGGTTACGCCGCCAGCATCAGAAGTTCCGGCTGCGCCAGCGCAAGAAAGCGGTGCGCAGGATAGTCCGATAGGCGAGTAAGATTTTCAGTTAAATTGCCCAAGTGGTGGAATTGGTAGACACGCTATCTTGAGGGGGTAGTGGCGAAAGCTGTGCCGGTTCGAGTCCGGCCTTGGGCACCATATCCAATCCAGACGCAGTTGCTCTGGAGAAAAAGCCTTCAATCGAAGGCTTTTTTTATTTTTGGCGGATGTTTTTGTTTTTTCTTCCGTGAAGATTCATATTGCTGGTTAAACTTGAAGTCGGTTGCCCACTGCTTCCGCTGCGAGGATTCATGCATCAGTTTTCCGGCACTCTCAAAGTCAATCTATCTGCGCTCCGCCGTAATTGGCGATTCATGCGCGATTCTTTCACCGGTCAGCATTGCGGGGCAGTCGTCAAAGCCAATGCATACGGCCTCGGTGTAGCCCCCGTAACCCAGGCGCTGTACCGCGAAGGTTGCCGCCACTTTTTTGTGGCGACATTCGACGAGGCGCTGGAGGTCAAACGGCTGATCCCGGAAAAAGTCGATATTTTCGTTCTCCAAGGCTGTTATCCAGGAGCGGAACAAAACTTTATTGACGAAGAAATCATGCCGGTGATTTCTTCGTTTGCCATGCTGGAGCGGTGGATAAAGGTTTCTGCAGCAGGGCAGCGACGTTGCGCTTTAAAAATTAATACTGGAATGAATCGTCTCGGATTGACGGTTCCAGAATTTGTGGCCGCTTTGTGCGCAGATAGCGCGCTACTGTCTCGTGCGGGTGTCGAACTCTTGGTAAGTCATCTCGCGTGTGCTGATGAGCCTGCTCATCCGTTGAATCGTGTGCAGCTGTCCCGTTTCCGTGAGGCAGTTGCCGAAGCGCGCTTACACGAGCCATCCATTCGGGCTTCGCTGGCCAATTCTGCAGGAATACTGTTGGGCGAAGATTGGCATTTTAATGTGGCAAGACCGGGCATAGCCCTGTATGGCGGTTGCTGTGTGCCGCAGTTGCGCGGCCATTTATCGCCTGTCGCCAGTCTGCAACTGCCTGTGATGCAGATTCGGGATGTGCGAGCAGGTGAATCCATCGGATATGGAGGAGATTTTATTGCGCCCACGGACATGCGAATTGCCGTGGTGAGTGGCGGCTATGCCGATGGCATCTTCCGCAGTTTTGTTGGTGGTTTGAAAGGTTGGTTTCATCAGGAGTTGCTGTCGGTTGGGCGTATATCGATGGATTCGTGTGCGTTTGATATCACTCATCTCGCGCCTGAGTTGTCGCCAGAGTTGGGCGATTTGGTTGAAATTATTGGAGAGCATTGTCCGCTCGATGATCAGGCTTCTGCTGCGGGCACTATTAGCTACGAATTGTTGACGCGCCTTGGCGATCGCTTTCAGAAAGTCTATTTCGAAGAATAGAAATGTGTTTATGTTGATTGTTTTTTCGCAGAGTGTTTGTGCATGGATCTAAAACTGCTGATCGAAATTTTGGCGGACGGCGAATTTCATTCTGGCGAAGCATTGGGCGAGCGTCTTGGAATAACCAGGGCTGCCGTCTGGAAGCGTTTACAGCATTTGATGTCGATGGATATCCCGGTAGAGACCAATAAAGGAAAGGGTTACCGAATTCTCGGCGGATTGGATCTTCTCAAGCTGGAGCAAATCAAGGGTGATATAACGCCTTTGTCTCGCGCCCTGACGGGCAATTTTTATTTCTTCGAAGAAATTGACTCCACCAATAGCTTTTTGCTTGCGCACGGCGGGCACGGCGATGTGTGTTTTGCTGAACGGCAAACTGCAGGGCGCGGTCGGAGAGGAAGAGAGTGGTTCAGCCCCTACGGGCGGAATATTTATTTAAGTTTGCGTTGGCATGTCGATCAGGGAGTTGCTGCTTTAGAAGGCTTAAGTTTGGCCGTTGGCGTGTTGATCGCTGAAACGTTGGCTCAGTTCGGTGTCGATGAGGTCGAATTAAAGTGGCCCAACGACCTTCTTCATGATGGCCGCAAGCTGGGTGGTGTTTTAATTGAGGTTGGTGGCGATCTGACGGGCGAATGCGTGGTGGTCGTCGGCATTGGTTTGAATGTGACCATGGGTGATGCGCTGTCCGAAGATCGTATAAGCCAGCCATGGATTGATTTAAAGCGCCTGGGTTTTCATGGAAGCCGCAATAAATTAATTGCGGCTCTGATATCGGAGTTGCTGCCGGCATTTCGTTCATTCCCGAATATGGGGTTCGCCGCGTATCGCGACCGCTGGGAAAGTCGCTGCGCTTTTTTCAATAATCCTATTTCCGTGTTGTCGCCAACAGGCTCCGTTGATGGTCAGTTGTTGGGGGTGGACCCCCAAGGCGGTTTGCGGGTTTTGGTCGACGGAAACGAAGTTGTATTTGCAGGTGGCGAAATATCGCTGAGGAAGCGAGCGTGATTATTGATGTGGATATTGGTAATACGCGTATTAAATGGCGATACGCTCAGCCAGGTGCATCGATTCAATTTCTTGACTTTCCGGATGCGGTACCGGCCGAGTGGTTAAATTTGCCATCCGGATCTCGTATGCGCCTGTCATCTGTTGTTGGTCCCGAAAAAACAACTTCTTTTGTGACGTTGATCAAGGCGTGCTGTGGCATAGATGCAGAAATTGCAGTTGTTAAAAGCCCTTTTGCAGGTGTGAATGTCGCATATGCGGAACCGTTGCGTTTAGGTGTAGATCGATGGTTGGCTCTTTTGGCTGGCCACCACTTTTCTCCAGGGCGAGACTTGGTAGTCGTGCATGGCGGAACTGCCTTGGTGGTGGATTTTTTGTCGTCTGACGGCAGGCATGTTGGTGGCTTTATAGCTCCTGGTGTGCGGACGGCGCTATCAGGTTTGTTGTCTTCCGCAGATGCTATCCGATTAGCAGATTCAACAGTCATGCGGCGCGATCAACCGGGTACAACTACACTGGAATGTATTCACGCCGGATTTTCTGCTCTATATGGAGGTTTTTTGCAGCAAATTGCGAAATCAGCCTCGGCTAACCTCGATCGGCCTCGCTGGATATTTGCTGGTGGTGACGGTGAATTTCTCGTTGGGCTCGGGTTTGAATTGTGGAAAGAAGAGTCTCCATTAGTGGTACCGGGTTTGGTAATGGATGGTTTGGCTATTGCGCTTCCTTAAAATGTCCTTCAGGACTGGGGCATTGCTTCGGTGATATATAACAATAACGGTTAAATTCCAGCTGGATTTGTTGCATCAATGCGTTGGATTGTTTGGTTTCTTTTGGCTGCGAATGCGCTGTTGCTGATTTGGAGCACTTTGGTTGCTGCGCCGAAAAAAAAGCATTTGGACCGTCCGGTAACTGAAAATGTAATTGCTTCGGCGCCAGCCGAAACTATTTCGTTATTGAATGAACTCGACCCACAGCAAATGCTCCCTCGTGCACCGCCTGAGCCGCAAACTGATGCCCAATCCGTTTGTTTGATGGTTGGTCCTTTTGCCAATTCGCTTGAGGCGCGGCAATTTTCTGCTCGTTTAGCTGCGCTCGATGTGCAGTCGTTTGAGCATTCCGTGGATCTGCCGGCCGGGGAGGGATATTGGGTATATCTCGAGCCGCTGACCAATCGCGATGCTGCTCGGCGGCGTTTGGCAGAATTACAGGCGCGCGGTGTCGACAGTTACATCATTCCTAAAGGGGAGCTGGAAAATGGAATTTCCCTAGGTGTATTTACTCGGCGTGATCTGGCAGAAGCGCGTGTGCGTGAGTTGACTAAGCAGGGGCTTACTCCAAAACTGCAGAGCGTAGGCAGGTCTTATCGAGAAATCTGGGTGATGCTTGGGCAGGGAGAAGAATTCAAAATTGCAGAAACTGCGTGGCAGTCTCTCATGCGCGAACACTTTTCTCTGCAGCAGCGACAAAATTTGTGCTCAGATGTTGCTTCTGCCAAAAACTTTCACTAGAATCCCGCCTCCACAAACGATGGCTCCGCCGAAAAGGGTGAAAGCCGGACAGTTTGGACGCTAAAAGCGTGAATTGCTGGCGTAGCTCAGTAGGTAGAGCAGCTGACTTGTAATCAGCCGGTCGGGGGTTCGATTCCTCTCGCCAGCTCCAGCTATCTAGCTGGCAAAAAAAGAAAAAATTCGCAGGGGTTCCCGAGTGGCCAAAGGGATCAGACTGTAAATCTGACGCGCGAGCTTCGGTGGTTCGAATCCACCCCCCTGCACCAATAAAGCCTGGATCGATCTTAAAGGTCTACCAGTCGTCATAAAAGCCGATTGCTTCTTATGACCAAAAAGAAAGCGGACATAGTTCAGTGGTAGAACCTCAGCCTTCCAAGCTGATGATGCGGGTTCGATTCCCGCTGTCCGCTCCAGCCCATTTTGACTGTGCTCGGCTCCGCATAAGTCGAACGTGTAGTGGAACAAGCTCATATAGCTCAGCTGGTAGAGCACTTCCTTGGTAAGGAAGAGGTCACCGGTTCAAATCCGGTTATGAGCTCCATTTTCTTTGGGTTGTCCAGAATTTGTATAAGGCGCTGGTGCTTCACCGGTGTCGTCAACTAAATGTGTTGAGTCTTAGTTAAAGAGGCGCTAGCGATGGCAAAGGAAAAATTTGAACGCACGAAACCGCACGTGAACGTGGGTACGATTGGTCACGTAGACCATGGTAAAACCACTTTGACAGCGGCATTGACCCGCGTATGTGCGGAAACCTGGGGCGGCACAGCAGTAGCTTTCGATGGTATTGATGCGGCGCCAGAAGAAAAAGCGCGTGGTATTACCATTTCTACTGCACACGTTGAATACCAAAGCCCGGCTCGTCACTACGCCCACGTTGACTGCCCCGGACACGCTGACTACGTGAAAAACATGATCACCGGTGCTGCCCAGATGGACGGCGCGATCCTGGTTTGCTCTGCAGCTGACGGCCCGATGCCGCAAACTCGTGAGCACATTCTGCTGTCTCGTCAGGTGGGTGTACCTTACATCGTAGTATTCCTGAACAAAGCAGACATGGTTGACGACCCTGAGTTGTTGGAACTGGTTGAAATGGAAGTTCGTGAACTTCTGTCCAACTACGACTTCCCAGGCGACGACACTCCGATCATCGTGGGTTCTGCGTTGATGGCATTGAATGGCCAAGACGACAACGGTCTGGGTACTTCAGCTGTACGCAAACTGGTTGAAACTCTGGATGCTTACATCCCAGAGCCAGAGCGCGCAATCGACATGCCGTTCCTGATGCCGATCGAAGACGTATTCTCCATTTCCGGTCGCGGTACTGTAGTAACCGGTCGTGTAGAGCGCGGCATCATCAAAGTTGGTGAAGAGATTGAAATCGTTGGTATCAACCCAACTACCAAAACCACCTGTACTGGTGTAGAGATGTTCCGCAAGCTGCTGGACGAAGGTCGTGCGGGTGAGAACATCGGTGTATTGTTGCGCGGTACCAAGCGTGACGAAGTTGAACGTGGTCAAGTATTGGCTAAGCCGGGCACAATCAAGCCGCACACCAAATTCCAGTCAGAAGTTTACGTTCTGTCCAAAGAAGAAGGTGGTCGTCATACTCCATTCTTCAAAGGCTATCGTCCACAGTTCTACTTCCGTACTACGGACGTAACAGGTGCGTGCGAACTGCCAGAAGGTGTTGAGATGGTAATGCCAGGCGACAACATTCAGATGACAGTGACGTTGATTGCTCCGATTGCGATGGACGAAGGTCTGCGCTTTGCGATCCGCGAAGGCGGTCGTACAGTAGGTGCGGGCGTTGTTGCCAAAATCATCGAGTAATTTG